>CEQN01058123.1_pt1 | contig 18385 bp, 21 predicted proteins | sample 427011 | NCBI WGS metagenome assembly CEQN01 (sample SAMEA2621277, study PRJEB7988) | marine metagenome | biome: marine biome (ENVO:00000447); feature: deep chlorophyll maximum layer (ENVO:xxxxxxxx); material: "saline water (ENVO:00002010), including plankton (ENVO:xxxxxxxx)" | depth 120 m
TAATTGATCCACATGACTTACAAAAAATATGATGGTGGTGATCCTCGTCAATACCAGATAAACAAATTACTTTAGTGTTTTCGGGGGTTTGGAATTCATCTAGGATATTTTTATCTTTTAGGTCATTAATATTTCTATAAATTGAAGAGATTGCTATTTGTCCATTTGAAAGTCGGATAATATCCTCGACCGTTAATGGCTTTTGATACATCATCAAAATTATCAGCAGATTAACTCTTGGTTGAGTGAGAGGTATATTAGAAGCCTTTAGTATATCTCGGCATTTTTCATACAATTCTTTTTGAAATTCTGGTGTGTTTTTTACATTTAAGTTTGTTTGCCCACATATTTTTAGACATTGTTCGTATATTTTTTTTTCACGATCGTTTTCAAATGTGATGTTTTGATTCGATTCTGTTGTGTCTAAATCTGTTGACATCAGTTATAAAACCTATTATATTTTGGGAATGATTCTCATTCTCAACTGTAAGGAAACTAAAATATGAAATTAAAATACTTCTTAAACTTTACCATTCTTTGTATATCAATGTTTATTGTTGCGTGTACTACTGTTGAAGATACTTCAACTAGTGCTGCAACAGAAACTTCTTCTGTGGAGCCTAGTAAGTATTCTGTAATAGCTTCTACACCTATGATTGGTGAATTTGTAAAACAGGTAGCTAATGATTCTGTTAATGTGGACGTATTGATGCCTTATCAAGTTAATCCACACAATTTTGAAGCAACTGCAAAAGATGTAATAAAACTTAACAATGCTGATTTAGTATTTTTTGTAGGAATAAAATATGAATCGGCCGGTTTATTAAAACTGTTAGAAAATGCATCTAAATCTGAAGCTGCATTAGTAGAAATTGGATCAAAGGTTGAACCAATTGAGTTTAAAGAAGAGGATGATCATGATGATCATGGTGGTCATGAAGGCCATGAAGGTCATGGTCATGGTTTATACGATCCACATTTTTGGTTTGACCCAACTAAAGTTGAGTTAGCAGTTCAAGAGATTGCATCTCAGTTAATTGCTTTAGATCCTGATAACAAAGACTCATATCAATCTTCGTCTGATTCCTATATTGCTGAACTAAGATCTTTAGACCAGGAGATCAATGATTTAATTCAGTCAGTTCCAGCAGATAATCGAAAAATGATAACTACTCATGAGGCTTTGGGTTATCTGGAAGCTCGATATGGGATAGAAATAGTGGGTACTGTGATTCCATCTTTCTCTACTGAAGAAGGTGTTGCTCCAAAGGATTTGACGGGAGTGATTGAAAAAATAAAAGAACACGATATGAAGATCATGTTTTTAGAGTCTGAATCTCCATCAAAAGGAGCCGAAGTAGTTGCTCAAGAGACAGGAGTTAGATTGGTTTCAGGTTTATGGGTGGAAACATTGAGATCTGCTGACGAATCTTACTCAGATTTCTTAAGATCAAATGTAAATATTATTGTGGAAAATCTAAAACAATAAGTATATTAAAACAAAGTAGCTAGGAGGTATGGCTATGAGTATTCACCAGGAAATAATAGATGCATTTGAAACATATATTGCAGAATCTGGTAGCTTTGAGACAAAGGGAGTAAAAGCTTCTGCTGCTCGAGCCCGTAAGGCTCTTACTGAAATAGGCAAACTCTCTAAAGCAAGAAGAGCAGAAATCCAAGATAAGAAAAATAGCTTGTAATAAATTTTCCTACAGAAATCCAAACATATGATGTTTGGGGGGCCATCTCACATAAACTTCATTCCTTGCGACATTGGAACAACATTATGTGGGGTGGCTTATTAAATAAATTAACGATATTTTCGTTATTAAAATAAAGAGGTGTAAAGATGAAATTAACAGCATACAGCGTTAAATTAAGAAAGGTAGTAGATATCGTCGAACCTAAAATAGTGACCATGAAAAATGGTAGAAAAGCTGTTCAGGGTTTTGCAGCTGAAGATCCCACATCAAAAGTATTTAGAATACTTGGTGACAAAGAAGTTGCGGAAGTAGAAAAGCAAATAGGTTAACTTTTGCTAAAAGACTAAATTAATATCTTTTACTAAATATCTTTATTGTGCGATATAGCATAACTTCATTAGAAGTTAACGTGTAATTAGATTATTTATTGTATTTTGATTTGCTACAGAGATTTTATACAGGTATATTGGATCAAATTTAAAGAGGTGAATAGATATGAAAGTAGCTTATGTTTTAAATACTCCCAATGCAGCTAACTATAAAGTAGGCGACATGATTTTGCCTCAGTTGGAAGCAGGCAATCATGGTGTAGATGTACTGGGAATTTTTTTCTTTGACGATAATGCTTTTATGTTGCGTAAAGGCGACCCCAAGGGAGAAAGGTTATCTAAAATTGCTAAAGAAAAAGGAATGTTGATTATGATGTGTGATCAATGTGCCTTACAAAGAGGTTTAGCAACTGGTGAGGCAGGCAATGCCACACCTAGTGGTGTTGTAGATGGCGTTGCAGTAGGTTGTTTTCCTGACCTATACGCAGCACTAGCTCCTAATCCACCCGATCAAGTTATTTCTTTGTAATGATAATTATAAGTAATGATCGAAAACACATTAAATAACGAATGTCCCATAACATCTGAGGGTTGTTGTGTTGAGTTTGGCAATGAATTAGTTTTGGATGATTTGACCTTTTCTGTTACCGAAGGGTCTTTAGTTGCTGTTGTTGGTCCTAATGGGGGTGGCAAGACTACCTTATTTAATGTGATTTCAGGATTGATTCCTGTTACTCATGGATCAATTAAAATCAAAGGGTTATCACCTCAAGAATCTGAGGGTGTAATTGGCTATGTACCTCAAAATGAAAATGTGAATTGGAATTTTTCTCTAACGGCAAGGCAAATTGTGACAATGGGTTTAACAAAAAAGAATTCTTTTTTACCCATTACATCTAAAAAAAACAAAGTCTTAATTGAAAATTCTTTAGATAAAGTTGGTTTATTAGATCGGATAGATGATCGAGTTGAAGAAATGTCTGGCGGGCAACGTCAAAGAGTTTTCATAGCTAAAACATTGGCACAAGGTGCTGAAATATTATTACTTGATGAAGCTTTTAGTGGTGTAGATGTAGGATCTCAAGAAGAGCTTATCAATGTTTTGAAAAAACTTAGAGACGATGGCAAGACAATTTTGATGGCCACTCATGACTTGAATACTCTTTCAGATCGATTTGATGAAGTTTTATGTTTAAACAGGCATTGCTGTGCTTATGGAGATCCGCTTCAAGTTTTTACTCCAGAAGTATTACAAGAATTGTATGGTTCTCATAAATTAATGTTTCAAAACCATGCTTTAGGTAATCACGGTCATCAAAATGGGATTTGAATATTTTTTAGAACCCTTTTCTTATGATTTTATGGTTCGATCATTATTAGTAGCAGTAATGGTTGGAGTAATGTTGCCTCTACTTGGCGCATATGTAATTAATAGAAATATGGAGTTTATGGGTGATGCAATTGCTCATGCTAGTTTACCAGGATTGATAATTGGTTTAATTTTGGGTGTTAGTGTTTTTGTTGCTTCGATTCCTTCTTCCATTTTAATAGCATTACTTATTGGTTATTTGATCAACAAATCACGTCTCGGTGAGGGTACATCAATTGGAATAATTTTTTCATCGATGTTTGCCTTGGGTTTTATTTTATTGTCAATATTTGATGATATTGCTTTAAGTGTTGAGGATGTTTTGTTGGGTCAAATTTTAGGGGTATCCGATTTTGATGTGTATATTACTTTGATTTTGACTCTAATTGTTATCGTTACTTTACTCTTTTTACATAAACAATTTTTGTTTTTAGCTTTTGATCCTGTGGGAGCTAAAGTATCTGGTTTGAATACACAATTATTGAACAATATTTTTTTAATTCTTTTGGCTTTATCAATTATGGGTTCTTTACAATCTGTTGGTATAATCCTGTTGTTAAGTATGTTGATTACTCCAGCAGCTGCAGCAAAGATTGTGATGAAAAATTTTTATGCTCTAATGATTGTAGGAAGTTTATTTGGGGTTTTGTCCTCAGTGAGCGGATTATATCTTTCTTATTATTTGGATTTACCTTCAGGGCCATCCATGGCTTTATCTGCTACATGTGTTTTTGTAGTTGTTTGGAGTTTAAGGAAAAGCCTGATGTATGGAAAATAAATCTCAAAAAAAGCCCTTTTTTTATGGTTGGTGGATTACTATAGGCGGTGCAATTATCATGGCGATGTCCTCTGGCATCAATTTCCATGGTTTTGGGAATTACATTATTCCATTGGGAAAAGAATTTGGCTGGAGTCGCACTACAGTATCCTCAATTTTTTCTTTTGCAAGATTGGAAGCTGGCTTTTTAGGTCCATTAGAGGGGTTATTAATCGATCGAATTGGTCCAAGAAAGCTAATGTTGATCGGTATTCCATTAATGGGATTGGGGTATGTGTTACTGAGTAGAGTTAATGGACTATTTTCTTTTTTGGTAGTTTTTGTGGGAATTGTTTCATTAGGTCAAAGTATGGGAATGGTTGTTCCAACTTCTGCAGCAGTAGCCAATTGGTTTAAAAGAAAACGAGGTTTTGCTTTTGGAATCATGTGGTCTGGAGTGGGCTTTGGAGGTCTAATTGTTCCTGCATTTGGGTGGTCTATAGACGAATACGGTTGGCGTAATGCATCAATAATCGTTGGGATTTTAGTCACAATTATTGGAATGCCAATTGCAACTTTGATGCGACATAAACCCGAACCTTATGGAATGTTGCCTGATGGTGAAATTCCGCAACATGAAAAAAAATCTAATTCTAACGAGATTTTTAAAGAGGATTCTTCAAATGACTTTACTGTGAAAGAAGCATTAAGTACTTCAAGTTTTTGGTTCTTGAATATTTCTATTATGGCTAGAACATTTGTAACGGGAGGAGTTGGATTGCACTTAGTTCCATATTATGTGGGATTAGGAGCAACTGCTGTTCAGGCTGCAGGTTGGGCAGGATCTGTTGGACTCATGAGTATTCCCGGAAGATTCGGACTAAGTTATTTAGGCGATTATGTAAACAGAAGATACGTTATGGCCGTAGCTCTCCTTGGTATGACAGCTTCAATTTATATGTTGGCTGTTGCAGATTCTATTATTGAGTCGATACCGGCAATAGTTTTATATGCAATTTCCCAAGGTGGTATAGCAGTGATTCCTCAAGCATTAATTGCTGATTATTTTGGAAGAAAAGCTTTTGCTACTATTGCAGGGTTGAGGAGTGCTATTCAGATGATAGGAGTAATTTTTGGGCCTATCATTTCAGGGTATGTATTTGATCGAACTGGAGATTATAAGTGGGCATTTATTGGTTTAACAGTGTGTGGAATTATTTCATTTATTTTGATCTTATTGGCTAAACCACCCTTAAAACGAACATAATTGCAATTATGCTATACTCATTGAATTAAAAATCGAATAGCATGGGGAGCTTTAATGGCTGAGAGGGCACGTGCCGACCCATAAGAACCTGATCTGGGTAATTCTAGCGTAGGGAATTTTAAACCACTCCCTAATGGAGTGGTTTTTTTTTATCATTTTTTAATTAAAGGTGTTATGTCTATTACAGCTGAAATTGAAATTGAAAAAGTAAATAAAAATATGATTTATCAAGGAGAAACCTTAGAAGTTCTTCGAGATATTGATTTAAGTATTGAAAAACAAGAAATTGTTTCTATTATTGGTCCCAGTGGGTGCGGTAAAAGTACTTTATTGAATCTCATCGCTGGTTTAGATAACCCTGATTTTGGTTCAATTCATTTCCAAGGTTTTAGTCAAGAGGATCGATTAGGTTCTGTATCTTATATGCAGCAAAAGGATTTGTTGTTTCCATGGCGTACAGTATTAGAAAATATCTCGTTAAGTTTAGAGATTAAAGGAATTTCCAAAAAAGATTCTACAGAGATTTGTAGAAAATATTTGTCAGAATTTCAATTAGAAAAATTCGAGAAAAATTTGCCTCATACTCTTTCTGGTGGAATGCGACAACGAGTTGCTTTTTTGAGAACTTTATTAACTGATTCAGAAATTCTATTACTTGATGAACCATTTGGAGCTTTAGATGCTTTGACGAGAAGAAATCTTTACGTTTGGTTTATGAATTTATTAGAAAATAATCCTCGAACAGTAATTTTAGTTACTCATGATGTTGAAGAGGCAATTTTTTTATCAGATCGCATTTTTCTGTTGTCTCCTAGGCCCGGTCAGATCCAGCTTATAGAAGAAGTCAGTTTTAAAAGACCTAGAACTTATGAAATTATTTCTGATCCAAATTTTGTAAATTTGAAATCTAGACTTTTAAATCAATTAAGCGAGAGTCGTGATGAATAAAAATAAATTAATTGATTTAATTCCTTCGATACTAATAGTTATAATCGTATTTGTACTTTGGGAAATCTTAGTAAATATTCAAAATATTCCCACTTGGCTTTTACCACCACCATCAGAAATTTTTAAATCACTTTATTTAGATTTTTCAAAATTGTTTGATCATACTTTGGTGACCCTACAAGAAATATTAATTGGGTTTATTGTTGCTTTAATTTTTGGATTTGTTATAGCTTCAGCTATTGGGTTATCTAATACAGTTGAAAAATCTTTGTATCCGTTTTTGATTTCTTTACAAACTATTCCTATCATCGTTATAGCTCCTATGTTGTTAGTTTGGGTAGGATATGGGTTGTTACCAAAAATTATTGTTGTTGCATTAATTAGCTTTTTCCCGATAGTGGTTAATACTGCTGATGGAATGAAATCTCTTGATACTGATATGAAAAAATTACTTTTGACTATGGGTGCAAGTAATTGGCAAATTTTTAGAAAAATCATGATTCCTAGCTCTCTTCCATATCTTTTTTCGGGAGTTAGAATCGCTGTTTCTTTAAGTGTAATTGGTGCTGTAATTGGAGAATGGGTTGGGTCTAGCGAAGGTTTGGGATATCTGATGATACGATCAAAACCTCAGTTTCTTACTGAGTTGGTTTTTGCTTCAATATTTATTTTATCTACTATAGGAATTGGACTTTTTTTATTAGTAGGTATTTTAGAAAGATTAATAATTCCTTGGTCGAGGTTTGAAAATTCTAAGGATTAAATTTTAGGAGATTTTATGTATACCCAATTAATTAAAATTTTAATGATTTGTGCGCTGACATTTGTGTTTTTGTCATGTAGTGCACAAACTCAAACGGAAAAAGTTACATTAGCTTTGGATTGGTATCCGAATGCTAATCATATAGGTTTGTACATTGCTTTGGATGAAGGATACTTTGATGAAGAGAATTTAGATGTAGAAATTTATACTCCATCGGATCCTTCAACTGTTTTGCAGACTGTTGCTGCTGGCTCTGATGATTTTGGCATGAATTATCAACCTGATGTATTGATAGCTAGAGATCAAGGTGTTCCCGTTGTGTCAGTGTTAGGTATGGTCCAACATCCGTTAAATTCAATGATGGTTTTAAAATCATCAGGAATTGATACTCCTGATGATTTAAAAGGTAAAAAGGTCGGTTATCCAGGAATACCTTGGAATGAAGACGCTTTAGCTACAATGTTACAGAGTTCTGATATTTCAATTTCTGATGTAGAGGTTGTAAATGTCGGATGGGAATTAGGTTCTTCTTTAATTTCAAATACTGTTGATGCAATAGTAGGAGCATATTATACCCATGAGAGTATTGCTTTAGAAAATGAAGGTTATCCAGTGAATGTTATAAGGATGGAAGATTGGGGAGTTCCTGATTATTATGAACTTGTTTTGGTGACAAGTGAGGATTATTTATCTGAAAATCCCCAAATTGTTGAACGATTTACTAGAGCAGTAATAAAAGGATACACAAAAGCTATAAATGATCCTCAGGCTGGAGTAGACACTCTTATTAAGTATGTTCCTGAAATTGATGCAGACATAGATAGACCAGGAGCTAATTTGTTGAAGAATTTGTGGCAGGATGAGGATGGAAATTTTGGAACACAAAAACTAGAAAAATGGGAAAGTTTTTCGAATTGGATGCATGATAATCAGATTACTGATAATTTGGTAAATCCTTCTAAATCTTTTACTGATCAATATACAAAGTGAGATATGGAAAACAAGTTTAATGTTTTTAAGGCTATGACTATTGCAGGCTCTGATTCAGGAGGAGGGGCTGGTATACAAGCTGATTTAAAAACTTTTGCCGCACATGGAGTGTACGGTACCTCAATTTTAACAGCAATTACCGCTCAAAATACTTTAGGTGTTGATGAAATTTTAGAGCTACCAGTATCCATTATTGAAAGTCAATTTAATTCTGTAATGAATGATATTGACACTGATGTAATCAAGATTGGCATGTTGTCTTCTGTGGAAATAATTGAATGTGTAAGTAATTGTTTATCAAATTTTCCTGATAAAAAAATTGTTTTAGATCCTGTTATGGTTGCAAAAGGTGGAGATTCACTTTTAAAAAATGATGCTATCCATTCTCTAAGTAGTGTATTGATACCTAGAAGCTTTATTGTTACTCCTAATGCTCCAGAGGCTAGTGAATTAACTAATATAGAAGTAATAGATATTGATTCAGCTAAAAAGGCCGCTTTGAAGTTGTATGAAATGGGTGCATCAAACGTTGTTGTAAAAGGGGGTCATTTTAATCAAGAAAATGCTACAGATATTTTCTTTGACGGGAATGAATTTTATGTTTTTGATGCTAGACGTGTAGAAACTTCAAATACTCATGGCACGGGATGCACTTTTGCATCTGCAATAGCTTCGGGAATTGCAAAACAAAAGCCATTGTATGAATCAGTGTCAGATGCAAAAGATTATGTATTAAATTCTATATTAAATAATTTTCAAATAGGAAACGGACATGGTCCATTAAACCATTTTTACAAATTTTGGAATTTTGACTAAGATGCAACATCATAAATCTAAAGGTAATTAATATATGGATCCTGATGATATAAGTTCCCAAGATTACCGTAAAGGCCGAAACCAATTAGCAGCAGCTGTAATTTTCGGACATGCAATTAAACACATTTATTTGTCTGCCACACCAATTCTTTTAGCTAAATTGAAATTAGAAGTTGGATTAAGTGGGAAGTTATATGGTGTGATTACAGGTGCAAATCGCGCAACAAATGGTGCGACTACTATGATTGCTGGATATTTGGGTGAGAGATTTGCAAACAAATCAGGGTTGATGCTTTTTGTTTCTCTGTCTCTAATGGGTATTTCGTATTTTTTATTAGGCATTGCTCCAAGTTTTTGGTGGATTTTAGGAGCCATGCTACTGGTAGGTATTGGACCTTCTTTATATCATCCTCCAGCTATAGCTTCTTTATCTAGAAAATTTCCTGACAAAAGAGGGTTTGCGATTTCTTTACATGGCACTGGAGGTTCGGTAGGGCAGATGTTGGGCCCTTTAATAGTGGGGCTTTTAACAACAGAAACTTTCAAAGTGGGAAGCATAATTACTGTTACATACTTATTTGCATTTACATGGAGAGAAATTTTCAGAATAGGAATTATCCCAGCCTTTGTTTCTGCAATAATTGTTTATTTAATGATGAGAGATATTCCTAGCAATCAAACTAATACTGATTCTTTGAAAAAATATTTTTATGATTTGGGTTTATTATTAAAAAACAAATCTATGTTAGGTTTGATTTTTGTCACTGGATTTAGAGCTATGGGTCAAGAGGCTATAGCTGTTTTTCTGCCTGTTTATTTATTATCTGGATTAGAAGAAGGTGGTCTAGGAAAAGATGAGTTAACTGTTGGATTATATTTAGCTGGTTCTCAAGTTGCAGGAATTGTTGCCCAACCATTAATGGGTTGGATATCCGATAAGTATGGGAGAAAAATTGTATTAATTCCTGCTATGACATTGTTGTCCTTATTATATTTTTTATTATATTTTTCAGTTGATGGGATTCCTTTGATAATTAACGTTTTAGTAATGGGTTGTTTCGTTTATTCTTTGCACACAATTTTTATTGCTGCAGCTATGGATACTGTAGACGGCAAATCTCAATCGACTGTTGTTTCGTTGATTTATGCTGCGACAATTATTGGATTTATTTCTCCCTTTATAGCAGGAGCGTTGTCTGATTTTGTTGGCCAGCCAAACGGGTTGAAAATGCCATTTATATATAGTGGTATCGTAGCTTTAATATCGACAATAACCTTAGTTTTTGTGAAATTACCTAGAAATCGTTATCAATAAATTTATCTGATAATGTATGGTTCAGTTTGAATTTCGGTAGTTACTTTTGGGCCTTCTTCGTAGTAAAAGACATCTATTTCAGATCTAACTCCAAATTCTTCAGGGATATACACCCCTGGTTCAACTGTTACGGCAATTTGTGGGACGAAAGACCGTGTATCATGAGTTTCCCACCCATCTAAATTAACCGCATTGCTATGAACTTCTCTACCTAAGCTATGCCCTAATCTGTGACTGAAATACTCACCATATCCACATGAGGTGATGTAATCTCTAGCAATTTTATCTAATTCCCATCCTTGTAAAATTTCGCCATTAGAGTGTGATTTTTTCATCATTTCTACCGCCTTATCCCTACCTCCAATTACTGCATTAAAAACGGATTGGTTTTTTTCTGGGATTTTGTCTCCAACATATGCCGTCCAAGTAATATCAGCATACATGCCTTGCGATTCTTCTAGGCAACCCCAAAGATCTATTAAAATCCAGTCGCCTTCAAAAATTTTATTTGAAGATTCTTTAGTAGGTTCAAAATGTGGGTCAGCAGAATGGTAGTTTGCTGCTACAACTGGTCCGTCAGGTGAATATAAATTGTTGTTTTTGAACATGTCTCTTATGTATTCAGCTATTTCAAATTCATATGGATTTGAATTAATATTTGACCCTATAAAATCAAATGCTGATTTAACCGTAGAGGTTAATATGTCAGCAGCTTTTAGATGAGAGTTTAGATCTTTTTGATCCCACCTTTGGGTGGAAAATTGAACCAAATCTGCTGAAGAAATTACCTCCACGCCTAAGCTTTTGATTAACTCTATAGTCCCAGCATCAACTTTTGAAATCCGAGGAAGAGAAACTAATGGAGAGTATTCCATAGCAATTTTTTTGGAAGTTTTTAGTATGTTTTTGAGTATTTCTATCATGTCATTTCTACTTACCCAAAAATTAGTTTTAAAATCTAATTGCTCGAATCTGTTTTGATCTACATAGCTACAGATTATTTCAGGAGAGCCTGTTTGAGGTATCCAAAACCAACATGGTCTAGTGACATGTGAGATATGTCCAATTGTGTCCCAAAGAATAGGATTCATTCCTCGATAATCGTAAAGAAGCCATCCGTTGATTCCTTGGTCTATCATCATAGATTGAGATTCTTGAATAGTTTTGGTCAGATTAGTATTTATCAATGTAATTTTTCCTCAAAAAGCTTTCTACTAAGAATTTAAAATTTTATTTAATTGATTTAAATCATCCATAGCTATATCGATTTGTTCAGATTTTTTCTGTAATAATTTAATAGATAGTTTATTATCTTCTAACTCACTTTTACCGATAAAAACAGCTGATTTTGAATTTATATTGTTTGCAAATCTCATTTGAGCTTTTATTGATTTTCTAGGAGCAATAATTGTTTTAATCTGATGACTTCTTAGACTATTCGCTATTTGGGTTGATTGTATTCTTAGATCTTCATCTGTAACAATTAGTACAGCATCAACATAGTTTTTTTCTATATCAATATTTTTCTTCAGCTCATTTACAGCTCTTTCAATTCCCATAGCAAAACCCACGGCAGGTGTATCTTGTCCTCCTAAAATTTTAATTAATGGGTCATATCTTCCACCTCCAAGCAGAACCCCTTGAGGACCAGAAGAGTCACTTGTATACTCAAATACTGTCTTGTTGTAATAATCTAGCCCCCTGACTAATCGATTATTGATTTTATATTGAAATTTTTCATCAATTGAACTCAATTGTTCCAAATTTTGTATTAAATTTTCATGATGAATTAAGCTTTCAGAAGATATAAAATCTAGAGTTTTAGGTGCTTCTTCGGAAATTTTAATTGTTACCTCTTCTTTGGAGTCAAGAATTCTAAGTGGAGATCTTTCAAACCTAAGTTGATCTACTTTGGGTAAGTCATTTAAGTATTTACTAAAATATTTTTTTAATTCTTCAGTATATAAAAACCTATCTTGACTATCTCCTAGTGAATTAATGTTTAAAATCACATTACTAAAGTTGAGAGTGTTTAATATATCCCAAGCGATTTTTATAACTTCATAATCAACATCCGGTGATTCGTCTCCAATACATTCGATTCCAAATTGATGAAATTGCCTATATCGTCCAGACTGAGGCCTTTCATATCTAAACATTGGTCCATAATAGAAAAGTCTTGATGGTAAAGTTGTATTGTGTAATCCATTTTCTATAAAGGCTCTGCAAACACCTGCAGTATTTTCAGGCCTTAGACTAATATTTTCTCCACCTTTATCTTCAAATGAATACATTTCCTTTTCAACTATATCCGTATCTTCCCCAACTGTTCTCTCAAATAAACCAGATTCTTCGAATATAGGTGTTTCTATATATCTATAACCAAACAACCTTGCTGTCTCAAAACAAGCATGTTGAACTTGATTCCAGGTGTCTTCTTCGTTAGGAAGAATATCGAATGTTCCTCGTGGTGCTTGAAATCGCATTAGTTTCTCCAAATTAATGAGGCTTGCTACAAATATTGTATACAAAAATGTTGGAATTTCTCTCTTGAGCTATAATCATAAGTCAATACGATAAATATGTGTGGGATTTATGGTAAAACAAAAAGATTGCACGATAGATTCAGGTTTATATTCAAAAATTGAAGTTTATCTGAACAATAAAGATATTAAGTTTATCGAAAAAGCTTATAACTTTGCTCAAGAAGCTCATGAAGGTCAATTGCGCCTTTCTGGGGAGGATTTTTTTGAGCACCCCAAGCAGACAGCAATATTTTTAGCTGATCTAAAGCTAGATTCTAGTACTATAGCTGCAGCTTTGCTTCATGATGTTGTAGAAGATTGTGATTGTGATGCTGAGGATATTGAAAGGCTTTTTGGGCTCGATGTGAGTAGATTGGTTGATGGGGTTACAAAATTATCTAGAAACGATGTGATTGGTGATAGCGAATTTTCTCCAAGTGCAAATTTCTTACATGATGATCAACCTGAAGATATTGCTCAAGCAGAAACTCTAAGAAAAATGTTAATGGCTATGGCAGATGATGTGAGAGTAGTGCTAATTAAATTGGCAGATCGCTTACATAACATGAGAACCATTTCTTATTTACCCCCAAATCGTAGATTAGCCATGTCTCGAGAAACTATAGAAATTTATGCGCCTTTAGCACACAGATTAGGGATTTGGGAAATTAAATGGTTATTAGAAGATTTGTCTTTTCAGCAAATAAATCCTCACGAATATAAAAATATTTCTAAACGATTGAATTCAAAACGACAAGTCAGAGAAGCTTATGTTGAAAAGATTGTTACTCAAATTGAAAATGAACTATCTGATCAGGATATTTCATCTGAAGTTTATGGAAGACCTAAACATATTTACAGTATTCATAAAAAAATTCAGAAATACTCTGAAGTGAATAGAGAAGTAAGTGAAATACATGACCTGTTTGCGGTCAGAATCATTGTTAATGAGATCAAAGATTGTTATGCAGCTCTCGGCGTTATACATACTAAATACCACCCTTTGCCAAACCAATTTGACGATTACATAGCAAACCCAAAAGATAATTTGTACCAATCTTTACATACAGCAGTTTTGGGAGAAAATTCTTTACCTGTTGAAGTACAAATCCGTACGAAAGAAATGCATGAAGTTGCTGAATATGGAGTTGCAGCTCATTGGTTGTATAAAGAAGGGGTAGAGTCAGATAAAGTATTTGAAGAGAAAATGACTTGGTTGCGTCAATTACTTGATTGGCAACGAGATGCTAGCGGGGCGATAGAATTTGTAGAGTCGTTTAAAACTGATATTTTCCAGAATCAAGTATTTGTTTATACACCGAATGAAGATGTTGTTGAGTTACCAATTGGAGCAACATCTTTAGATTTTGCATATAGGATTCATACTGATGTTGGGCATGGGTGTGTTGGGGCAAAGGTGAATGGCAAACTGGTATCTTTAAATCATGAATTGAATAATGGAGATACTGTACAAATCATGACAAGTAAGACAATGAAAGGCCCAAGTCATGATTGGATTAATCCAAGTTTTGGGTATGTAAAAACTGCTTCTGCTAGAACAAAAATTAGGCATTGGTTTAATAAACAAGAAAGACAGACTAATATTTCTAGAGGGAAGGAATTATTTCAAAAATTAGGTCGATTAGATCTAGATGTTGGAGAAGTAAAAGTTGCAAAATTATTGCGCTATAACAGTATTGATGACTTGTTTGTAGCTTTAGGAGATGGATCCTTAACTACTGAGAAAATTTTAAACAGATTAACTACTAATGAAGATGAACCTAACAAATTAAATTATGTTGAGACTCCAAAAACTGGTCCTGCATCTGGAATCCAAGTTTTGGGTGTTGGAGATTTATATACTAGTATTGCTAGGTGTTGTAATCCCATAATGGGTGACTTGATTGTAGGTTTTATTACTAGGGGAAGAGGTGTTTCTGTTCACCGTCAAAATTGCCCTAATATTCTTTCAGAAGATGAATCTGAAAGATTAGTTACTGTCACTTGGGGAGAAACAAAAACGCTTAATCCTGTACGTATTCAATTAAAATGTGAAGATCGCGTAGGCTTGTTGGGAGATGTAACTACAATTATATCTAGTGAGAAAATAAATATTGCCAATATCAATACAGAAGAGTACGATGATATGGTTTTTATTTCTTTGACTGTTTATACCAGTGGTATCGAGCAACTTGATAGGCTTTATACAAAGCTAGAAGCGGTGAGTGGAGTTTTGGGTGTAATACGTCTGAGAGGTATTGAAAGTAAGCGAGTATAGGAGATTTATATACTGTGCCAAGTGCAAAAGCCCACAGGGTTAGTTTGAGAAAAAGAGAAAATAAATTGCCTTTGAAATCAAAGGCTAGAAACCAGATCACTAAAGTTAGAAAACTATTAAGTGATGGTGATATTGATCAAGCCCGTGAAACAGCAACTCAAGTTTATTCTTCATTGGATAGGGCTGCTCAAAGAGGGGCAATTCACCCTAAAAATGCTGCTCGAAGAAAATCTAGGATTATGAAAGCAATTCAAGATGTAGATTCATCTTCGGAGGAGTAAGCTTTGTTAAGAATTCGATTAAAAAGAACAGGTTCAAAAAATCAACCTAGTTATAGAATAGTTGTAGCTGACCAACGTAAACCACGAGATGGTGCCTTTGTTGATCATTTAGGCCACTATAACCCCCGAATGGATCCTCCAGAAGTGGTAATTGATTCTGATAAGGCGAGAGAATGGATGCGATTGGGAGCTCAACCTACTGATGCAGTACGTAGAATGATCGAGAAAGCTGAAGTTGCTAGTTCTGAATCTGAAACAGAATCAGAATAATATCGAAGGTAATTATGACTGATATGAAAGCTTTGATTGAGTACATAGCCCGGTCTATTGTGTCCCATCCTGATGATGTAATAGTTGAATGTGATGATTCATCAGAGAAATTATTATTTACCTTACAGGTGAACCCTGAAGATAAAGGCCGAATCATTGGCAGAAAGGGTGTAGTTGCCCAATCAATTCGTTCTCTATTACGAGTGGCTGCAGTTAAAGAAGGGGTCCACGCAGTTTTAGAAATCGAATAGTTTGAGATTAAAGTGACACTAGGTAATATTCCCGCTGATCATATTCTAGTAGGTGTTATCAGTGGGGTCAGAGGATTAAAAGGGGAATTAAAAATCCGTTCTTTCTCTGATGTGGATACTCGGTTTAACGTTGGGAAAACATTATTTGTTAATGGTCAAAATCATCAGATAGCTTCTCATTCAAATTCTGCTAGAGGAATCATTATTAAGCTTGTAGGCATTAATAATCGAGAACAGGCAGAAAATTTGATTGGTCAAGATTTAACAATTGAGAGTTCAGAACTTACTTTAGATGCCGGGATGTATTTTCATCATCAACTGATAGGAATTATAGTTTACGATCTCAAAGATAATTTTTTGGGTGAAATAGTGGAAATTATTGAAACAGGATCTAATGACGTCTATGTGATTAAGTTAGAAGGCCAACCAGATATATTAATTCCTGCCCTTTCTGAATATATAAAAAACATAGATTTGCTAAATTCTAAAATGATAATTAATTTAAATGAGAGTCTAAATACTCGTCTTTAATAATTTACTTAGATTTTAATTATCAGTAATCGTTGACAGTCAATGTGGTCAAGACTATAATTTTTCCTTGTCGCCCCTAAAAATGGGGCTTATTTTTTCTGTGTAAAAATTTATTTAAGGAACAATATGCCTACAGTAAATCAGTTGATAAGAAAGAAAAGAAAAAAGAAATTTAGGAAGAATACAGCTCCTGCTTTAGATCTTTCTTGGAATACCTTGAAAAATAAAGGTACTAGAGGCGCAGGTTCACCCCATAAAAGAGGTGTATGTGTACAAGTTCGTACGCAAACTCCAAAGAAGCCTAATTCTGCTTTACGGAAAGTTGCAAGAGTAAGGCTGACTAACGGTATGGAAGTAACTGCTTATATTCCTGGTGAAGGACATAACTTGCAAGAGCACTCTTCTGTTTTGATAAGAGGTGGAAGAGTAAGAGATTTGCCTGGTGTTAGATATCACGTTGTTAGAGGAGTATTAGACACTGCAGGTGTGCAAGACAGAAAGCGTAGTAGAAGTAAATATGGAACTAGGAACGAATAATGGCTAGACGAAGAAGAGCTGAAGTAAGAAAAATCCTTCCAGATCCACAACATAACAGTGTGGATTTAGCTAAGTTTATCAATAATGTAATGTTGGACGGAAAGAAAACTACTGCTCAAAGAATAGTTTATGAAGCCTTAGAAAGGGCTGAAAAAGAAAGTGGTAGATCTGGTTTTGAAGTTTTTGAGCAAGCTATTAAGAATGCAACTCCGATGATTGAAGTTAGATCTCGAAGAGTAGGTGGAGCCAATTATCAAGTTCCTTCTGAGGTTAGACCTGAACGACGTTTAGCTTTAGCTATGAGATGGATAGTAACTGGTGCAAGAGCTAGAACTGGAAGAGGTATGCCTGAAAAATTATCTGCAGAACTTCTTGATGCTTCTAGAAACCAAGGAGCTGCGGTTAGGCGAAAAGAAGAAGTATTTAGAATGGCAGAAGCCAATAGGGCTTTTGCGCACTATCGTTGGTAGATTAGTAGAAAATAGGAAAAAGTAATTAATGCCTAAGACATCATTAAAACAAACAAGAAATATTGGTTTTATTGCTCATATTGATGCAGGAAAAACTACTGTCTCTGAGAGGGTTTTATATTTTTCTGGAAGAATTCATAAATTAGGTAGTGTTGACGATGGAAATACTGCTACAGATTGGATGGAACAAGAAAAAGAAAGAGGAATTACTATAGTTTCTGCTGCTACTGCTACTTCATGGAAAGAATGGGATTTGAATATTATAGATACGCCTGGGCACGTTGATTTTACTGCAGAAGTTGAGAGAAGTTTGCGCGTACTTGATGGAGGTGTCGTCGTTTTTGACTCAGTAGCTGGTGTTCAGCCTCAATCTGAGACTGTATGGAGACAAGCAAATAAATACGGTGTACCCAGAATTTGTTTCATTAATAAAATGGACAAAGTTGGTGGTGATTATTACAAGGCAATAGGTACAATTATTGATCGTTTGAAGGCCAACCCTATTCCAATTCAAATTCCAATGGGTAGCGAAGATCAATTTTACGGTGTGATTGATTTAGTAGAAGGTAAATCATTTACATTCGATGCAGAAGGCAACATGACTGAAGGTGGAGTTCCTGATGAGTTTTCTGAAGAATTCGAATTGCGCCGAAGTGAAATGATTGAAAAGTTTGCAGAACAAGATGATGAAATTTTAGAAAAGTTTTTGAATGAGGAAGAAATTTCTATAGAAGAACTACAAAAATCTATTAGAACTTCTACAATTAATAATAAAGTCGTTCCTGTTTTGTGTGGTACAGCTCTAAAAAATAAATGTGTTCAACCTTTGCTTGATGCTATTGGTGCATATTTACCCTCACCACTTGATGTTCCTGCTGTTGAGGGAACTAAACCAGGGTCTGATGATTCATTATTGAGGTCTGCCAGCAATGAAGAACCGTTTTCGGCTCTTGCATTTAAAACTGTTACAGATCCTTATATAGGA
>CEQN01067015.1_pt1 | contig 18339 bp, 27 predicted proteins | sample 427011 | NCBI WGS metagenome assembly CEQN01 (sample SAMEA2621277, study PRJEB7988) | marine metagenome | biome: marine biome (ENVO:00000447); feature: deep chlorophyll maximum layer (ENVO:xxxxxxxx); material: "saline water (ENVO:00002010), including plankton (ENVO:xxxxxxxx)" | depth 120 m
GTTGAGCAGGAGAGAGCAAGGACTTCAAGACAGACTATTAACTCAAACAAAAGGAGATCAAGAACGTAAAACACAAAGAGACGCATTTAGAGGACAAAGAAAAATGCGTGCTGATGCTAGAGGTGCTATAAGAGGCGCAGGGTCTAGATTTTTCGGTTAATTGTGAAGGTAGATTTTCCTGAGATTCAATCGTTTTTAACAGCTTTAGATAATGATCGCCGAGAGGCTTTTTTAGCGTATGTCGAGAATACTTATTCGATTTACGAAATATGGCTCTACGCAAGAGTTATTGGGTATGAGTTAGGATTTAACTTATTAGAAAAATGGGTGACTAAAAATTACCCAAAACTCAATAGAAGAGAGATCCTTCTTGCAGAGACCGTTAAATTAGAAGCTGACGTTGATTTTCTTAGACAACAAGTACAAGCTGATTTAGTTAAACCTGACGCAGCAGCTACTCGTATAGCTCATTTATCTAAAGAATTACGAGGTCATATTGTTGAAACAGAAAAGATGACTAAGAGTATAGATAGAAGAGGTTTAATATTGGCAGGTGCTGATAAAGTCATGCGTGAGTTAAGATCAATATTTAAGGGCAATGATGACGTTATTAATGCTCTTGACCTTGCCTATGAATCCGTATGGGCGGCATTGATAGAAGAACGGTAGTATTCACCTAAACAACAATTCAATGACTGAGGAAAAAATCAGAGAGATTTTACCAGACGTTTGTTATACGAAAGCAGAAGTAGATATTATGTTGGCTGATGCCGTAGCGAAAGCTAAAGCTATAGATGAAGCCTCGATGAAGCAGCATAATCGAAATGCAACAATTATTAGCATGATTCTTGGTTTTACTTGTTTAGCCTTGTTTTTAGATGGCCTACTGCGTATATTAGGAATCATTCCTCCTTTTCTTGGATTAGATGTGAATGTGATTGATCAAATAGTGGAAAAGGTAAAGCATGGCTGATCTTGATGGTGTAATAGATCTATTTCCTACTCGTATTTTTAAATTTCGGATAGATCTTCAGATCATTGAAGATGTCGTGAAACATAAGAAAAAAGGAGGACCTAATCATACTTATAACGAAATTTTGGATCATCCAGAATTTCTCCCCCTACAAGAAGAAGTGCTTTCGAGTGTTAGTCCTTATTGCCCAGGCGGTACCCCTAGATTGCGACATATGCGTTCACCACAAAAACATGATCGCATAGGTGAATGGAAAATTGTTTCTGGTTGGATCAATAATCAATCACCAGGCCAAAAAGGATTTTACTACCATGGACATGCAGAATCTTTTATGTCTTGCGTTGTCTATTTGGAAGGAAAAGATATGTCTATTGATTTTAGAGATGAGTCAAGGCTTTGCCCTGCCGATCAGACTGGAGAATCTTCTTATGATTTATTAGTACGTCATCGTTGGCACGAAGACGCCAATATCCCTACTGAGGTAGGAGATGTAATATTATTTCCAAGTCACCTACTTCATCAACCGAATATCAACAAAACGGACGTTAACAGGATTAGCATTGCTTATAATTTAATGCCTACTCGACTCAATCCTCCTAACACGCCTCCCTGGTCTATAAAATTCGATGTATAGTGAACAATAAGCAGTAATTAAGTTTATCACTATTTATGAATAGGGAACAACAAAACGTTGAGAAGTCAGTACCCATGTACGATCTCCTAGATGCATGCTGTGCCTTGCATGGTGGTCTAGAACTGGAGAAATTCGAAGATAAAAATTATGCCCTAAAGCATGCATTGAATAGATTCTTTGGGTATCTAACCCCAGAAGCTAAGGCGGAATTCCAAGATTGGGTAGAAAGAAAGGGCTGGAGAAAGCAAGAAAAAATTATTCTTATGTAGTAGAAATAGTGAATAATGTCTAGACTTGAGGCATGTCAAATGTTTCCATATCTTTAGCTCGTAGACGTAGCGCACAGCTAGCTGCTCAGTCCATCACGACTGAACCTAAAGTTGTAATTACTCCTCCTCATGTTGTAAAAGCACGCAAGAGTTTTGCATATTTTTGTGAACTCATGGGCAAGCCAGCCGCTAAGCACATGAAAGAATGGCATAACGCTTTTCTAACAGGAGAAAGTAATGAGCATTTATTAGATGTAGCCGGCCCTAATACCTGTTTATTAAGCCCAAGAGGAAGTGCTAAATCGACTGTTATAGGAATGTTGGTTGCATGGTTAATAGGACGTCATGCAGAGAAAAAGAAATTACTCAGAACACTATATGTTTCTTATAACGTTGATGTTGCAAGAAATAAAAGTGCTGCGATAAAGAACTTAATTTGCAATAAGGAATATCAGGAAATTTTTCCAACTGTTCGTTTATCTAAACACCGAACAAGCGATGAATTATGGTCTATTGATTTTGAGTTTGCAGAGATAGATATAAGAGGAGAAGATGCTTTTACAGTTGCTTGTGCGGGACTAAAAGGAACTATTACATCTAAAAGAAGCTCTTTGATCATCGTTGATGACGCAATCAAAAGTGCTGCAGCTATCGCTAATCCAGATATCAGGAGAGAGATGGAAACTAACTGGAACAACGTTATTGTTCCCACCATGTTCCAAGGTGCTCGTGCAATAGCTCTAGGTACTAGATTCCATTTTGATGATTTATTTACAACTACGTTTTGTGAGAAGCGAGGCTGGAAAGTTATAACACAAGGAGCTTTGTCTTACGACGATAGTGGCAATCCTAAATCTTATTGGCCCAAGATGTGGTCGATTAAATATCTTTTAAAACTGCAAGGAGAAGATCGAACTTCTTTTTCTTATCAGTATTTAAACAGGCCAATCAAAACTACAGAATTAGGAATATCTCCTGAATTATTTGTAAAAGGTGAGGTTCCTGACGATTACGACATTGTTGGAGTTGGAATTGACTTGTCTGCAGGGATGTCAGAACGCAATGATTGGACAGTGTTTACCTTGGCAGGGAGAGTAGGTGACAAGGTTTATATCATTGATTACAAAAGAATGCGTTCGATGGGAAACATTGAAAAAGTAGAAGCTTTATGTGAATTACTAGTGGAATGGAATCTTTTAAGAATGAATGATGATGGACAATTTTTTAGAACTGATTCGCCTGTAGTTATATGGCCTGAAGTCGTCGCATATCAAAAAAGTTTTGAAGGAGATTTAAAGAGAATGTTGTTTAACGAATGGCAGCTCTATAATTTAAGTATTAGTCCTGTCAAAGGTTTTCGAGGTGACAAGCTTGCACGCCTTAGAGGGATTATCGGTCTTTTTCAAGGTAAAAAGATTATTTTTAACAAATATCGAGATTTCTCCTGCATGACTGATGAAGTGATTAACTTTGGTCATGCTTCACATGACGATTGTGCTGATTCTTTGAATATGGTTGTACAAGGTCTGATGAAACGTGGCGGTGCTCAAATAGAATGGAGATAAAATTATAAAATGAGTAATCCAAACAACGAACGTTATCGTCAAATACTGGAAACTGCACGCAAGAGGGATGGCAGTGGCGGTACCGATACGATGGTGGTTAATAGCCATCTAGCCCAGATGAAGCTATTCATGCTTCGTCAAGGAATAGAGTTTTTCCCTACTCAAGATACTTTTGGTTTTAGAAGGCTTTTCCTCAATCAATTGGTTGAAGAGAATGAAATAGACAGTCGTTTGGAAGGAATCGTAGATGATTTCTTGATCGATGGAAAAGGATTATTTTATTTTCGCCCTATTAACGACACTTATCGTTTGATGTGGTTTAGCAAGGATAATTACCGAGCTTATTACGATGCACAGTCTGAATTAGAAGAAGTTGAATTAATTTATTCTTTTAACGTTCGCTCAGGAATAGGAGCTTTAGCTATACCAGGGATGGATGGAGGAAGTAAAAAATACGTCAAACTCAGAGTAAGACGAGACACTATTAAAGAATCTATTACATCAGAGAAGCCTTCTTTCGAAGCAGGTGCTATCAATAACTTCTCTTATTCTCCGACAACGACTCGAACACTAACCAATAGCTTAGGATTTGTCCCTGCAGTGGAATCGTTTAATACGATGAAATCCACAGGTATGGATTCAACAGGTGACTTTGATTGGTTGGCAGATCAAATCGTTTTACATGACGATTTAGTTAAAAATATCAGAACTAATATTACTTTCTTTGGTAATCCGACTCTTGTTTCTAGTCGTCCAAAACATGACTTAGTTGAATCCGCAGGGGAAGACAGTCTAAGACCTACTATCAGCTCTCAGGCTGGCTTCTCTTCTGCAGCTAGACCTTCGACAAGGAATAGCGATCCTGGGGGTTCAGGAGGGTCAGGAAAAGTTCCTCGTATTATTGCGAACGTTGAGCCAACTGATAGGGCTGTTTACTTAACCCCAGATGCTGTCTCAGGCGATCAAAATTTGTATGCAAGACAATATAGAGAGGAACTAAGGACAGCTTTAGGAGGGGTAGATGAACTAGGTATTAGTTCAGGAGCTACTGCTTATGAAATTAAATCCCTTTACGGACGTGCTGCTACAACAGCTACTCGTAGGTGTAGAGGTCTTTTAACTTATGGATTGTCTAAGTTATTCTCTTTAATTATTTACCACGAAGAGAAGATTTTCAGGGATTCATTTGCATTAGCTATTGGATTAGAAACTCCAATTGTTCCTATTAAGGAAGATTTTGCAGAAGAACAAGACTATGTCTTAGCTGTTAATGTATTCGGTGAACAACGTAAGGTATTTGAAGCAGAACTAGATTTAGCCATTCAAACAGCAGTGCAGGACAGGAATTTACCACCTGGAGTGGTTGGTCTTATTCCTGATGGCAACAGAAAAGTTGAGTGGAGATGGAAGGGTCCAGTCTTCGAGGACGGAACAGACGATATACTGAATTCAAGTATTGTCGTCAGAAACCTACAGGAATTAGGCGTTAATAGCGTCGAGGCCCTTAGGTATCTCTTCCCTGATAAAACAGATGAGGAGCGAAGTGCAATGCTTAGTGGCTATCCATTCAGAATGGCTCAAGCTACTCAAAGCAGTATTGGGACTTTCTTGTCGCTTATAAATGACATGCGACAAACGCCTCATCCCCAGGCACCGGATCTTCCTTTATTGGCAGACCCTAAACTAGATTTAACACCCTATGTCTATAGGGCAATAGAATTCCTTAAACGAGAACTAACTTACAGTGGACAATACACAGATGACACAGGCTCCGGCGACCCAGCAGAACTCGATACCATCGAGCGCACCCGTGCCGCCCGTGGCTTACCAACAAGCACCAGCCCAGACCGCCCAAGTTTCATACCAGACAGCTTCGGCTCCCTCACCACAGACGGTAGCCCCTCAGGTGGAACAGCAGGTGCAGGCTCAGGCACCAGTGCAGGAGGCGAATCCATGGCAGGAGGCGTTCAAGAGTCTCAGCGACAGTTTGAGCGGAACGCAGAACTCCCAACCCCAGGCAGCTTACTCGACACCGACCCCACAGGCACCAACACAACAGCCAAGCTACCAGTCTCAGGCTCCAACGTATCAGGCAGCTCCATCAGTTTCGGGGATGCAGACTTACGTGCCCCAAGCAACGCAGGAGTATTCCCAGACACAGCAGCCACAGACACAGAGCTCGCCGAGCGTAGCGAATCAAACAGGAAGCGACGAGTATCTCGCCAACGTAAGCCAAGAAAGTCTTGAAGTATTAAATCATTTCGGAGCAGAAGCACCAGCTCTATTAAATAGATATTCTTGTGTAGTAGAAGATGCTTTGTTGAAGCAAACTCAAACTGCTGCAGATGCTCTTAAGCAAGTAGAGACATTAACTCAGAATATTGCTGGAGCTAAGAAGGTTGTCGACGCAGCAGCAGAAGACAACGCTGCTTACCACACCATGTTGACTAATCCCGACATGCTATCTTCTTACGTCAACGAATTCTTTGGTCCTCAAGGTCCTCATCCTGTTGAACTAGCTCAAGACAGGCTAGCTGCTGAAGTAGCGGCTAACGAAGCTCGTTTTGGTCAGACTCAGGCAGCTCCAGTGCCACAAGCAGCTCCAGCTCCTCAAGCTCCAGCTCCTCAGGCTCCAGCTCCTCAAGCTCCAGCACCAGAATTTCGTAGACCTCAGTTAGATATGCCTCAACCTGGCGTTCAGGCTCCTACAGGAGGAGAGGATTTTTGGTCTAACTTCTCTGCTATGAGTGACAAGAATCCTCAGGCAGCATGGCAAATTTTAAGCCAAGCAACACCTGACGCTCTTCGTAGCAAAGTGTTAGTATCTGAAGCTTAAATAGCTTTACATTTAGCCACTGCCATTTAAGATGGTGGTGGCTTTTTTGTGACTTAAAATATTGGATTTACACAATCAAATCATTGTTAAAGATGATTTAGTATGCCCTGCTTTGCAGGATGCTGTTCACGCCATTGCTACCGCTCCTAACATGGCTTGGTACAACGGAGGAGAACACGATAGATATCAAGGCATGTCGGCTCCTATCTTTGATGGTGGAAATAGTGGACATATAAATAATCCGTCATTGTATTACCTAACGTTGCCAATATTGATGCAAACTGTTTATACGGTATTTGATACAAACGTATCAGAAGTGATGAGGTTCAGGATTGGATTATTCCTGCATACGATGAATATGAAGAATAAAAGTACACAACATAGGATGCATACTGACTATGATTTTCCTCATCAAAATATGTTGTACTACGTCAATGACAGTGATGGTGTGACCACTATTGTTGATTGGGATGATAAAGAAGTAAATGTTGAGCCTAAGAAAGGTCGTATTGTTTTATTTCCTGGAAGTTTAATGCACTGCTCTCATGATCCTGAACATCATCACTCCAGAATGGTTATCAATATGAATTTTATGTTGAAAGGTGTGGAGTCAGAAAGACAGCTATATAGACGCTAGCCTTTTGATTTTTTATATTCAGTAGCCCTTTTACGAGCTTCTTTGGCTTTCTCGGTATTTGGAACTTGAGTATTGACTGGTTTACCCTTAGTAGCTCTTTTCTTCTTTTCGTCTGTTGCAGTTCGCTCTTCCTTGGTCATAGAAGCCCAAGCCTTTTTAGGTAGGTACCTTTCTGTACGACCTTTTTCTCTTGCTCGATCAGCCATTTACATTCCTTGGTAAATTTTCATTGCTTCAGCTTTGTAAGACTCCATTAAGTCATCAGCTTTGAACGTTGAAAAATCAATTCCATCCGCCAATAAAGCTGCTGCCCCTGAAGGTATTTGACCTGCTTGGACAGCATCATAAACTTGACGAGTTGAAATACGACCAATCTTTATTTCGTTGTAGATGTTGGTTGCGATTTGTCGGTCTTCGTCGCTAATCCTTGACCAAGTCATTTCTTTTTCTTTTCGTATTCTTCTTTAGTCTGCCAATCTTCTTTACTCCATTTAGATAATTTGTTGTTTTTAGATTTCTTACCTTCGTAGGTACCCCCTGCATCTTTGTAGTACTTAGTCGCCAGTTGCATTGCTCTAGCACTGTGACCTCCCATCTTTTTGCGAGCACGAGCTTTTGCTTCTGCCCACTTTCTAGGATCTCTTTTTTTAGCTGTTCCGTCAGACATGCTACCAACTCCAATTACAAGACCAGTACCCTGGTGTAGTTTTATCTTTCTTTTGGTCGCAGTTGTGGCGACTCTTGAAATTAGCTCTTCGTTTTTTATCTCCGTGACCACTTTTGCCTTTTGAGCCTTCTTTGAAGTGCTGCATATTCGGATCACCGAAACGCACTATTTTGTCTTTTCCTCCATCTTTTACTAAAACTGCAAATTTCTTTTTACCTCCTTTAGTCTTCTTAGGCTTGTTGTAGCCTTCGAAAACCTCCCCTGCATATCTTATTTTCTTTGCCATAAATTAATAGCCTCCTCACTTTAAAATAGCGATATTTCAAATAGAGAAGAAGAGCTTATATAAATCATTAATACAGATAATGTGCCGAATTGCTAACATTAGGTCTGGGTATTTCCCTGCCTCAAACCGAGACCATGGGGCTAAGTCTCTCGTCATACAAGTTCACAAAATCGTACTATTACTTAAATGACTTCTTCTTCTTTAACAAGAAGCGGCAGTTTGTTGAAAGGTTGGGACGAGTTCTGTGAGTGGACAACATCTACTAACAATCGTATTTACGTTGGTTGGTTCGGAGTCTTAATGGTTCCTTGTCTACTTGCCGCAGCAACTTGTTTCGTCATCGCTTTCATAGCTGCCCCTCCAGTCGATATCGACGGAATCCGTGAGCCAGTAGCTGGTTCTTTCATGTATGGAAACAACATCATCTCAGGAGCCGTTGTACCGTCGTCAAACGCAATCGGTCTTCACTTCTACCCAATCTGGGAAGCTGCAACCATCGATGAATGGCTCTATAACGGAGGACCATATCAACTCGTTGTGTTCCACTTTCTCATCGGTATCTCAGCTTACATGGGACGCCAATGGGAACTTAGTTATCGACTAGGCATGCGCCCTTGGATCTGTGTTGCATATTCTGCACCAGTATCTGCTGCTTTCGCTGTATTCCTTGTTTACCCATTCGGTCAGGGTTCATTCTCTGATGGTATGCCTCTAGGAATCTCTGGAACATTCAACTTCATGTTTGTTTTCCAAGCTGAGCACAACATCTTGATGCACCCATTCCATATGGCTGGTGTAGCTGGCATGTTTGGTGGAGCTTTATTCTCTGCTATGCACGGCTCATTAGTGACATCTTCACTTATTCGTGAAACTACAGGACTTGATTCACAGAATTATGGTTACAAGTTTGGACAAGAAGAAGAGACATACAACATCGTTGCAGCCCATGGCTACTTCGGTCGTCTTATCTTCCAATACGCAAGTTTCAACAACTCTCGTAGTCTTCACTTCTTTCTTGCTTCTTGGCCTGTTATTTGTGTGTGGCTCACCTCAATGGGTATATGCACCATGGCCTTCAACCTAAATGGATTTAATTTTAATCAATCGGTTGTAGACTCAAGTGGTAAAGTCGTACCTACATGGGGCGACGTATTGAACCGCGCAAACCTCGGAATGGAAGTAATGCATGAGCGTAATGCTCATAACTTCCCTCTAGATCTAGCTTCTGCTGGTTCTAGCGATGTAGCTTTAATTGCTCCGGCAATAGGCTAACCGAGAAGTTATTGCCCGGCGAAAGTCGGGCTTTTTCTTATGAGACTTCCTAGAAACATCAACGCAGCAGAGCTTAATAACACCCCATTAGCTCCTTCTGCTCATCAATCATCTACAAGACTTCAACAACAAGCAACTAGGCTAGAAACCAGAGATCAAACTAGCACTGCTGGAGTAATTAATAAAATCAAACAAGATGCAGTAGCCTCTGCAATGGAACAAGACACTGCAGCAAATATGGCTAATAATCTTAAGCATCAATATGCATATGGAATCCAACAGAGAGCTGGTATTGATGGTTATAAAGCTAAAATTGCTCTCGCAGAACAATTAAAAAGTGCCCCTGAATCAATTAGTTGGTTGGGAATGTGAAATAGCAGGTTAACATAAGTTAAAACACAGCTTGCCTAATGCGTTTAGCAGGTAATGAAGAATTTCATGGGCAGCTAAGTGACGGCGAATCTACTCCAGATTCGAAATTTGATTCGTTTATGCGTTGTTATGATATTTTGTGTTCTAGAGGTTTTAGCCAGCAAGCAGCTCAAGAAACTGCTATAGCAATGGTAGAGGGAAAAGAGCCTATGGCTCAACCGACAGTTCGCTTTGCCAAGATTTATGGAGATCCATCCACGGACGAAAACGTTAGCGACTGAACTTCTGACAAGGTTAGAGGGGTGTGAAACCACTGCTTACCTTGATCCAGTAGGTGTTCCGACAATATGCACAGGTTTAACTCGTTATCCCAACGGAGAACCTGTGAGATTAGAAGATGTTTGTCATGAAGATATTTGTGGCAAATATACAGAACAGTTAGTAGCAGAAAAAATTATACCTGCACTACGTCGTATTCCTGGTTGGAGTGACTTCGGAGCTATTAGGCAATCAGTCTTAATTAGTTTTGCTTGGAATATGGGAGCAAACTTTTACGAATCAACAGGCTTCGAAGAAATTTCAAATATATTGAAAAAAGGATTTAATCAACCTGAACTATATGATGATGTACCTGATATACTCAATCTCTATGTTTTTGACAGAGAGAAACGTTTAGCAGGACTGGAGAAACGGAGAGAAATAGAAGGAGAAGAGTGGAAAAAAGAATCAATTGGATATTTAAAACTTAAAAATATTCAAGATACTTATCTAAAGAAAGCTCCTATTGAGTCAGTGTATTTATCAGATACAGGAAAAAGATTGATTGATGTCGAAGAGGAACTAGTCATCACTAAATTTAAAAGCATTCACCATACTGGTCATGCTTGGGTACATATCAAAGAAGAACAAGAGCCTTGGATTATCTATCTACCTCATTGGAAACATCTTCCTAATAAGATCAGCAAGACCCTTGATTGGAATGATATGAGTAGTTTTGTTACTGAATATATAACAGTAGGCGAATTACTTCAGTACAACCACTCATACGCACCTTTAGAAGGCAGTGATATTGAGCAGAACCTGATTCGTTTAGCAGAAGAATTTAGAGCCATTAGAGAGGCTTGGGGAGGTGCTATAGGTGTTACGGGTGGTTATATGCCTATTCAAGGAGATATCTCTTTGCATTCAGAAGAGCAACAAGCTCATCATCAAGGGATGGCGTTAGATATTTATCCTGTTAACGACGATACTGAATGTTTATACAGGTGGTTATATTCTCGCTGGACAGGCAACCTCCATAACCAATCCAGTCATGGTTTTGTGCATATTGATATTTTGAATAATGGACGCTTTGTTGGTATGAGATAAACTATACGACTTTAACTGCCATAGCTCCACTATTGAATTGAACAGTATCTCCTTGTTGTATTTCAACAGAAGTAGTTAATGTTCCAGAAGCAAGAAAATTACCGCCACTACTTGTATCCCATAGACCAAAGTGACTGATCGTGGTTGCAGTTGTATTAGCCGCACTAGTAGTCTGCTGGCTGACCATAGAGTTAGTTATCTCATAGCCGCCTCCAGAAGCAGCACCTACAGAGCTAAACGCAGTAGCTGCTATTCCTACACGAGTCGCTACTCCTCTGACTGATGCTGTCACATCATTATTTGTCCCAGCCGTTCCTGGATCAGCAGTATGCAAAGAAACATACACATTAGAGAGTGCTGAAGGGAAGGTTGAGTTTTTTACCCAACTCAGAATCTTGGTTGCAAGATATTGAGAAAATGCCATGCTTGCCTTAGTTCTTCATCTATATTTTGGCAGTAAATCAGTCTCTTAGGGACCGTACCCACCACCAGGGGTCGTAACATTTAGTGTAGCCGTATTCTGATTTTCGCCACTGGCTGTACCACCTAATCTCCAAGTAGCTTTCATTCTTCCGTAGTTGACATTGCTTAAGGTTGCAGTACCTCTGAGTATGGCTAATTCCAATGTTGGCAATGCTTGACCATCGGCAGCACCTCCTAGACTCTTGATCTGAGACTTAGGCGTTACAGTTGCGGAGCCTTCTATGGTTCCAGAAGTAGATCCAAACATCTTGACTAGACCTATGCGTCCAGTCATGAATAAAGAACCTCCTGCCTTACCTCCTATCGTTACATAACGAACGACTTGAACTCCAACCTCAAAAGGCATTTCAACCCATTCAGAATTTGTAACCGTAAAGTAATAAGTGCCTTTAGGTAACTGAAATCCAGATTCTTCGGGTATTGTATTAGCAATCTCATTGATATAACCAAAGCCGTCAAGATTTAACGGTATTGAATCTGCATTGGAATTTAAAAGTCCTACAGATATGTATTGATCTTTATATTTATTACCAATACTACGTTTCTTGATGACTAAATCTGACTCTCCTACAGTCGTTACTTTGAAAAATAATGTATTAGCTCCTACTTGAGTTCCGACTGTTCCCGTAAGGCTAGTAGACAGGTTAACTACTTGACCTAAATCCTTTGCTTTACTAAGTGAATTGTATTTAACATGCTCTGGACGCATGAAAGATCCAGAGGATTTCTTGCTTCCTCCGTAGGATCCTTTTAATTTATTTAATGAATCTGTTACAGACTCTAATGTCATCAGGGATAAACCCTTTCAATGTCACAGCCTTATTTTATCAACAAAAAAGACGCCAGGTGCCACGCACATCAGCTAAATGCACGTTAAGTCGTTTAAAGCATGGGAAACTACAAAAACCAAAGCTCCTGGCTCGATGCTTCCTTGACGTAGTTCTTCTTCAGAAAGCTCCTTTACAATAACTTTTTTCGCATGGAATGGTGTATATGTGACCCAATTAAATTTCTTAATTGATTCACGCTATCTTTCTTAAGACTGATTCGAGCAATCGAGACTTGATTACTGTGAATTACCGCTTGGACTCCTAAATCATTTAACCAAGCAGTAATGTCGTTATATTCATTTTCTGTATACCTTCCACGAATAGAACCTCTTTTGCCTGTTATACGTCCTTGGTCGATCCACAAAGCAACCAAACCATGGATCCCTGCAATATCAAGTACTGTGCGGGATATCTTACGTTCGTCGTGTGGACAAAGGACTTCATAAGCTCTCCATAATCCTTCTCCGTGAAATCGAAATCTTTCTCGGTCATAAAAACCATTCGTAGCCAATCTATCTTTAAATATATCGACAGGTCCGTCATGACACTGTTTCAATGTTTTTAGCTGAAAATTTAAATATTGCTTTTCAGTTTCACATCTAGAGATTTCTAACCAAGGACGTCTCTTCCTGCCTTTTAGTGCCAATCTGCCCTTGCCCAAGGTGTAACTCAGTACGTGCGCTACTAATAGAGCGGTCATCCCATTGATCCCCCTTAAATAAATGTTGACGACTTTTGGGTGCATATTTTATTAGGACATCTTGAATCTTCTTTGTTTGTATAGGGTCGAATAGGAGGCGTGGTCGAACATAATCGTCGCTTAATACTGAAGAAGCTCCACTCAACATTTCAAGCCAAGTAGAAAATAGGTAAGCCTCCTCTCTGACAGACCCGATCCGAGACAACATTGCAGACCCATCCTTCATTAGCTTTGCTCCTTCTGCCCACGCCCAAGCTGCTGCTTGTGCTCCAAGAAGATCTAGTGTCGTTTGAGTTAGTTGACGCTCTCCAATGGGATATAACAAGTTGTAGACAGGTCTTAACTTGTTAGTTGAAACCCTGAATCGAAGGATAGGAGTTGTCTTACCGTTAGCTCTTGGAGTTGTTCTGTAGGGAACAATTTGAGCTTTTGTGCTGATAAATTGTCGAAATTCTTGGACTTTTTCTTCTAAGAATGCAGATTCAGATGCACCCGCCGTAAGAGTTAATTGTATGTAACCCCCACCCGGAGTGCGATAAGGGACTAAGCTGCCATCTGAAATTAAAAGTCCAAGCAATCCGCGAACGTCTGCCGCTTCCACAAGTTTCTCCCTATGAGTTACATCTATAGTAGTTAATAACACGTCATATGTCGTGTTTTTGTTCAATAAGTTTTAGGAGTTAGAGATCCCAGATGTGGATTGACAATGATTTCCCAAAACTGCTTGGCGCAGAGCTTTATAGGCCCCATCCCGGTTATATCATCGAGATGGCTGTAGAGCCTGTAGTCGTTCATGACTTTGCTAAACAACCAGGTCAAACGGTCCAACTCGATCGTTATAGATTTTGGGGCAACCCTGGAAATAAAGATTCCAGAGAGCGTACAGCAGATCAGACACTCGGCACAGCGTCTAGCAGAAATATCGTTAAGGATAAAGTACTTGTTAACTTGAAAGAGTATACAGGTCCTGCAGATCCTACCGATGCAACTTCTCCTTCAACCTTCAAGGTTGCTCGTGAGACATTGCTAACAGCACAGAGATTGCTACTTGATACCGGCAACCTCAACGTTTTTCATCAGAGTATTGGTAGTTTAACTCTTTTAGACGACTACAGACGTTGGCGTGACAGGGTTTTCGCAGACGAGCTATTTAAAGCAGAAGCTAACGGAAACGCATCTGACAGCCAAGGTGGATACTTCTTCCCTGGTGGTTCAGCTAAAGCAGCAGCCGCTCCATTCTTTACATATGGTGCAGGCGTCTCAGCTAAGTTCGACGTAAAGACTGACTTACTGCAAGTTGTAAAAGACATGCGTAAGCGTAACGTACCAACTTTTAGCGACGGTTACTACAGATGTATCGCCGATCCTACGGCAATGATGCATTTGCGCCAGAACGACTCATTCCGTGAGATAGCTCGGTATGCAGGCAACGGCATGGTTAACCCCATGAATCCAGAGCAGGCTCCTAACGCTAACTTCTTCCAAGGTATGGGTCCAGCTTACGGACAAGCTGGTTTTGTAGCCGGTCAGCCGGTGATGCCTACCGGATTTTTGTTTGAGGGCGTAAGATGGTTCGAATCAACCAACTTACCTGAGAAAACCATTAACGCAACTGTTCCTGTAGCTGCCGCTGGTGCTGCAGATTACAACATTGCTCCAATGTTATTCTTCGGACCTCAAGCTGTAGGTGTTGGTATTGGTGGCAACAACGCTCAAATTTTACTTAATAATAACGACGATTTTTCGCGCTTTATTATTATGATTTGGTCCTTGTTTGCTGGTTTTGAAATCCTTAATAAGGACTTCATTACCGTTGCTTACTCATTCGTATATTGAGGAGGTAACTAACAATCATGGCTAAAAAGATTTTCCCTGGAAACTGGGTTACAACACTCAGTAGTTATCAAGGTCAGCCAGTTGTGGCTGTTCCTGGTAGACAGTACTACCAAAAAATTGGTTATGCTCTCGTTGACTCCACAGGTGGCACCGAGTTTGACGTAATCATCCCAAGTCCTGATATGCGTGCCGACGACAAAGTTCGTGCAAATATCACTGGTCTAACTATTCCTGCAGATGCAAACGTCTACCACGTTGGTATTCGTGTGCCTGACACAAGGAAGAATAAGGATTCTGGAACCGCTACCTCTGGTCTAGTTGGTACTAACACAGACGTAGTTGCAGTCAAGGATGCTGCAGCTTCTGCTCTTGGCAGTATTACTACAACAGTAGTTTCTACTCCAGGAATCGCAGTTGCTCTTACAACTATTGCTCCTACTTCTGCAAAGAAAGGAGTTGTAGAAGCTAAGACATTAGCTGGTGCTGAGACTCTTAAGGTCTACGTGCGTAATGCAGCTAACAATGCAGCAGGTAGTAACCTATCTTCTACTGCGGCTGGTGGTACACCAATCATCGTTGAAGTTGCTTACTTCGTCGAAGATGACGTGCCTGATGTTGATTCAACTTTCGTTCCTTATATAACTGAGACATAAATAGAAGCTAAAACTTCTGTTTGTCCCTATAGTGGAGGCATCTTGTATAAGGTGCCTCTTTTTTATTGTTATGGCGTTATATCAAAATCTAAAGAATGGTCAGATCGTGGACTTCATTGGACATCACGACAAAGATTGGGCCATGGTCAAAAATGCTGCAGGCGTAGTTCAGTACGTTGCTCTTGCTGATCTAGAAGCTTACGAGCCAGGAAAAGGTAAGACAGGTCAGAAGATAGAAACACCAGAAATATTGAAGGATGAAGAAGACGTAATGCCTGAGGCGGTCATTCCTGTCGATAACAGATTGAACTTAAATTTGGCTACTGCTGAAGGTATAGCTAAGACTGTTAAAGGGGTTGGTTATGCTACGGCTAAGAAAATAGTAGAGCTACGTTTGTCTTTACCTGGCGAAAAATTTAAAAATTTAGAGCAATTACGTAAGATCACTCGTGTCGATTGGGATGAAGTTTTTAAGAATGATTTGATTTACCTACAATAAGAAATAGGTTGGCTACATAGCTATTGGAATTAAACGATTACGACAAAAGCCGATGTCGATTTCACCTCGGCTACAACACAGGGGCTAATCTCCCTGCTGGTGACATTGCTCGACTAGAAGAAGCAATGGCTCGAATTCCTGATAGCTATTTCTTTACACGAGTAATAGAACATGTGAATCGTTGTGATAAAGCTTATAAGCTGTCTCAAGTTTTTAGGGTTGAAACTCAGCCACAACCAAGTCGTATAGAAAGGATTACTGGAGATACCGATAGAGCAATCTTCCAGTCAGACCCTATCAAGGCAGACAAAGACTACAGAGAAATATACTTAAGAGAGGTAGACCGTCTAGCTGAGACCTTATACGTTGCAAACTATCGCAGAGACGAAGTTCGCAGATATGCCTTCGCTCGTTCTGGCGGAGAGTTTATCATGTCTATTAAGGGACCAGCAGATACTGCTGTTGGTACGAGAGTATCTCAAGCTGTTGGCTCAATGAATTGGAGGTAATGATGTATCCAGCACCAGGTTTCGGACAAGTAACACAAGCATCTAATCAAGAGAGAGCCGAAAAAGAACGGCTTAATCAGATGTTGCAAAATGCAGGTATTTCTGTAGGAGATTCTCCTTACACAGAAAATTTAGCTACAGAAGTACAAGAAGAGAGAGGGGATATATCAGGAGCTGGAATTGCTCCTCCACCTAATCCTGTCGCTGGAAATGATTTGGAATTTGCAGGAGGCAATTTACCTGCAGAGCACAACAGACAAGAATTAGCTAAGCAAGGTGCTCAACCTAATTTCGCTCAAGCTTTTAACACAGGAGGCAGCGGAACGACAGAATTAAACACAGGGGTTAGCCCTGGTGCTTCTGGTGTAGAAGCAGCTTTAAACGTGCAACCATCTAATTTAGTGACTGACCAAGATGTGCAAGCACAACAAGATAGGACTCAGATTAAAGATAAATTCATGAGTCTTTCCAAAAGATATAACATGGATATGTCAATGAGGAATGCGTAATGAATAATTCCAAAAAAGATTCATCTAAATCTATGCGTTACAAGGAAGGTCCTAACCGTTCCTTTAGACCTAATGAGTGGTATTTAAATCAAAAAGCTCATTCAGAAACGGATAAGTTTTTTTCAGGCAGTAAAGGGGGAGTTCCTAATAATCCTGAAAATGCTAGATCTTTCTCACCTATAGGTGCTCCTGTTAATCCTAAGGAATCAATGCCAGGGGATTTCGTTGCGAGAAAGAATCCTTATGGGGATGGAGAACAACTAGCTGCAGGAGAGGGTGTTACTTTTGTAAAGCCCAATCAAAGAGGCTCTAGTTTTGATCCTCCTCCTGTTCCTGTAGACAAGCCTGGCAAGGTTGTACCACCAAAAGCTTCTAAAAGAAAAGGCATGAGCACAGGTGTAAGTCTTATTGATGCGGGACCGCAGCGTGATGTTCCTGAACCTTTTTTCACAGGAATTAAATCATGAGTTTAATTCATATAAAATCCATATAGAAGAGGTAACTAATGGCTACTACAAGTTCAAATAAAATGCCGTTATTGGTCGATAGACCATTACACGCATTTGCCACAATCGGCGGCACTGCAGCTTTAACAACAGCGACAAATCTAAATACACCTAGCTCGGCTGGTTGTACATTACTAGTTGATTGTTCTGGAAATGACGGAGCGATAATTGATAGTTTGTCAATTATTGCTAACGAAGCGGTAACAACAGCATCTAACGTTATTGTTTTCATTAGTACAGCAACAACGTCTGCCAGTATCACGACTGCTAATACAGTTGCAGTCGCCATGGGCGGTATTACTTCTGTATCAAAAGGTGATAGAACTAATATTTCCTTACCTCCTTTAACAGTTCCTGTCCCAAATTTGGCAAGTCCTGCAGCGACGATGGCAGCATATCCAACAGAAACTGATAAAAAGAATACTGGTTTATATGTTCCTTCTAGTGCGTTGGTTTATGTAGGGGTAGATGCTGCCTTAACTTCTCCTTCTGCTAATACTCGTGTACATGTTTTCGCTCAAGGCGGATTCTTTTAAATTATGCCTTCTGCTACTGACACCTCTAGTTTTCTCGATAATCTTTATCGAACTAAATTTAATCGTGAACCAGACGCGGCAGGAAAAGCATATTGGGCAAGTCAATTAGATGCTGGTAATATCAGCAAGGAAAACGTATCAAAAAGTTTTGATGAGTCTCCAGAAATGGAGAAGATTAAAAATGAAACAGTTAATACGACTAGCAACGTAGCGATAGCAAACACTGCAAATGATTTAGCTAATAACGATACGAGTACCGCAGTTAATAATTTAGCCAACAATAATGTAACCATTACAGCCTCTACGGGAGGGGGTTCAAATACGATTACTAGTGGCGGCAGCTCTTCAGGAGGAGGAAGCTCTTCAGGAGGAGGAAGCTCTTCAGGAGGAGGAAGCTCT
>CEQN01202997.1_pt1 | contig 18324 bp, 23 predicted proteins | sample 427011 | NCBI WGS metagenome assembly CEQN01 (sample SAMEA2621277, study PRJEB7988) | marine metagenome | biome: marine biome (ENVO:00000447); feature: deep chlorophyll maximum layer (ENVO:xxxxxxxx); material: "saline water (ENVO:00002010), including plankton (ENVO:xxxxxxxx)" | depth 120 m
TTTTTTTGACTACTTTAGGGAAGAAATTATATCATTTTAAATGAAAAACACTGTAATCCTTCTCTTTTTATTTTCTGCGAATTTATTCTCTCAAGATTGGCTAGTTATTGAACAACATACAGAAAATAGATATAAAAATGGAAAAATGAAAGTCGTAATAGATGATGGAAAATCATTAAACACCATTGAATTAGAAGACCCTTCATTTGCTAATCTAATTAAAACATTGCAAGGAGAGGATTATGAATTAAAGTTTATTGATTCTTCATTTATTTTAGATGGAAAGCTACAAAAACCAATTACAAGATATTATTTCATAAGAAAAGATTTATGATTAAGTTTTCGAAGATTTTAACTCTATTTATTTTATTTAATCTTTTGTTTGGTTGTGATGAAAATAGAGACTGTATAATCATTCTTGAAAAAACAACTTTCGATTCTAAATACTATTTTTTATTTGAAAATGAAGATGTTTTTTCAAATAATAATAATAATTTGCTAGAGTACTCACCTGATAAATATTCTTCAGGTGAAGTCAATTTTGAAACATATCAAAAATTTAATGTCGGTGATGAATATTGTAATTTTTAAAGATGATTAAATTTAAAGAAGTTGATATTAAAAATTTATCAAAAATTTTCAGGTTAAATCTAATTAATAGTATAACAGGCTATAAGTCTGCTAACCTAATTGGAACGAAAACAAATGAAAAAGTTAATAATGTTGCAGTATTTAGTTCTGTAATTCATTTGGGAAGCAACCCTCCATTAATTGGATTTATTCTTAGACCAACCTCGGTTCCAAGACATACATATCAAAACATTCACAAATACGGCTATTTTACATTAAATCAAATTAGTAAAAATCAAATTAAATCCGCTCATCAAACTAGTGCTAAATATCCTAAAGAAATTTCAGAATTTGATCAAACTGATTTAAATTTTGAATTCAAAGATAAAATGATAGCTCCATATGTTAAAAATTCTCCAGTTCAAGTTGGTTGTTCATATTCAAATGAATATGAAATAAAAGAAAATAATACAATTCTTATAATTGGAAATATTGAACGTATATATATAGACCAAGATCTTATTACGGATGATGGTTGGGTAAAACTCGATAAGGGTAATATTGTAACAATAAATGGTCTGGATGGTTATTGCCTTCCTAAACTAATTGAAAGGTTTTCTTATGCAAGACCATAAAATTTGAAAATATTTTTATAAATGGAGTTTATTGATAATGCTTTAATAGAATATGCAATTCAAAACAGTAGTGATGAATCTAACTTGTTGAAAGATCTTAGAAAGCAAACCCATCAAAAAATTCTACATCCAAGAATGCTGAGTAGTACTATTCAGGGTAGATTTTTAAGTTTTATATCTAAGTTAATAAAACCAAAAAATATTCTTGAAATTGGAACCTATACAGGATATGGTACTCTCTGCCTTTCTGAAGGATTGTCAAAAAATGGACAAATCGACACAATTGAAATCAATGAAGAATTAATCAATTTTCAAAATTTTTTCTTTCAAAAAAGCACAAAAAGGAAACAAATTAATCAACACATTGGAGATGCACTTTCAATAATAAAAAAAATAAATAAAAAATTTGATATAGTTTTTTTGGATGCAGACAAAAGCAATTATATCAATTACATGAAGTTAATAATTCCCAGATTAAAAAAAGGAGGAATTCTTATTTCAGATAATGTTTTATGGAGCGGAAAAGTTCTTCAGAAGTCCTCAATAAGCGACATTGATACAAAAACGCTTAAAAAATTTAATAAAATAGTAAAAAATCATCCCAAATTAGAAACGGTATTATTACCAATCAGAGACGGATTAAGTTTAAGTAGAAAGATTTAAAGTTTTCGTTTAATTGAATCGGTTAATTCGTCAAGATCTTTTTTAGCACTTTTTATCTCATCATTTAAGTTTTTTGCAACGGATGCTGAAGACCCCTCAATATCAGATGATTTTTGAATTTCAGATTTAATCTCATTAGTTGCATGACGAATTTGTGTTATTCCTTTAGCCATTCCTTTAGCTATTGATGGAATTTTATCTGCACCAAAAACCAATAGAACTATAAAAAAAATTAAAGCTATCTCAGCTCCACTTATAAACAAAAACATTTTTTTATTTTTTTCAAATATAAAAATCCATATTGAAACGACATCAAGAATAAGTTTACATTTAAAAAGATAAATAAAACCCTATCCTTTAATTTTTGCTTTAAACTTTTCAAAATCAGATGAAGATTTTTCTTTGGGCCAGCTATTATTAGAAATATCAATATCAGCTGTTTTTAAATCTGGATCAACTTTAACTCCTATCAGCTCTTTATTAGTTGCTAAAACTTTTTTTACTGAATTATCATTTTTTCTCCATACTTGAACAGGATATTCAACTCGCTCTTTAGTCCCATCTTTATATATATATTCCACAATCAAAGGCATTACTAGTCCTCCTGGTTTTTCAAATTCAATTTCGTAAAAGTTTTTTGGAAAATTATTTTTTTCTAATGCTTCATTTCCAAATTTTTCATCAATATATTTTTTTAGAGGAACCGAATTATTAATTGGATTCTCAATTTCTTCTTGTGCGTTTCTAGTGTCATTATCTTTAGGCGCCATAAAAACATAATTTGGAGCAAGATCATCTACTGTCATGCCATAGGCAGATAAAATTTTATCTACCTCAGGACTAGGCCTAGATGAAATTGTATATTTTTTTACACTTTTGACACCAATATCAACATAATCCGTCGAATAAAACCATCCCCTCCAAAACCAATCCAAATCAACTGCAGAAGCATCTTCCATAGTTCTAAAAAAATCTTCCGGTGTAGGATGTTTAAACATCCACCTTTTAGAATATGTTTTGAAAGCATGATCAAACAATTCTCTTCCCATAACAGTCTCTCTAAGTATATTAAGAGCAGTAGCAGGTTTTGCATATGCGTTAGGCCCTAATTGAAAAACATTTTCTGGATTAGACATTATAGGCGATATATTGTCTTGATTTCCAGACATATAAGGAACTATCTTTGCGGGGTCTCCTCGCCTTGAGGGGTATTTATCTAATGGTGCTATAGCTTGATCAAAATTCTTTCCAAACTCTTGTTCGGTTAAATACTGCATAAAAGTATCTAAGCCCTCATCCATCCATCCCCATTGACGTTCATCTGAATTAACAATCATTGGGAAATAATTATGACCAACTTCGTGAATTATAACACTTATCATACCATATTTAACCCTATCTGAATATTTACCATCCTCATCGGGACGTCCATAATTCCAACATATCATCGGATACTCCATCCCTTGATTTTTAGCATGAACAGAAACAGCTTTTGGATAAGGATAATTAAAAGTATATTTCGAATATGTTTCTAATGTTTGAGCTACTGCATAAGTAGAGTATTCCTCCCAAAGAGGATTCCCTTCTTTAGGGTATAAAGAAACAGCCATAACTTTTTTTGAACCTACTTTAACTGCCATCATATCCCAAATAAATTTTCTTGAACTAGCAAAAGCAAAATCACGAACATTATTAGCAACATACCTCCAAGTTTTTTTCTTATTTGAAAACTCAGATTCTTTTTCAACTACCTCTTCTTCAGTAACAATAATTACTGGTTTATCATAAGAATTTTGAGCTTGCTTATATCTTTTAAACTCTTGATTAGTTAAAACTTCACGGGGGTTTTTTAACTCCCCAGTTGCCTCTACAATATGATCAGCTGGGACAGTTAAGTTAACTTCATAGTTTCCAAAATTCAAAGCAAACTCTCCATTCCCCCAAAACTGATAATTCTGCCATCCCTCAACATCATTATAAACTGCTAGTCTTGGAAAAAATTGAGCAATAACATAAGCTCTATTTCCATCCTTTGGAAAAAATTCAAAACCAGATCTTGCTCTATTTGTTACATGATTATTAATATTATACCACCACTTTATTTTAAACGAATAGCTTTCTCCGCTCTTTATTGGATTGGGGAGGTCAATTCGCATCATGGTATTATTTATAATATATTTAAGCGGATTACCAGATAAAGATTTTACCCAATTTATGTTAAATCCTCCATCAAAAGGCTTATCATAATACTTTGCAGTAAATGCTTCTACAGGGATAAGAGGTTCTGCCCCTCCTCCATTTTTTTCAAGTGCTGGAGCATCTTTTTTTCGTATATTTTGATCTAATTGAACCCATAAATAATCTAATTGATCTGGAGAATTATTATTATATGTGATTGTTTCTTCACCATATAGTTTAGTGTTTTTATCGTCAAGTTCTAGATCCATTATATAATCAACCTGTTGTTGATAATATTGAGAACCAGGGGCACCAGATGCAGTTCTGTATTGATTAGGTGAAGAGAACTCTTCATATAGTTGCTTAAACTTATTATTGTTTTTATGTCCTAATTGAGTTTTAGATTCAGAGTTTTCCTGAGCAATAGAATGAAAATTTCCAAAAATAATAAAAGCTATTAAGTAAAATAAATTTTTCATTAAATCAATATTTTTAAGAGCCCCAAGTTAATATTATTTTTAAAAAAAAACTTTTATTTCAACGATAAAGTAAACTTTGGATTTTTTATAGTGTGAAGAAAGCTTTTTCGAAACTTATCATTTTTATAATGAATAATGTTTTGTTGATTTTCAAAGTAATCAAACAAAATGTAATTTTCAAAAGAAATATTTTTAATAATATTATTAACCTCAGCTTCATAATAAGCTTGAATCATATCTGACTTATATTCCTTTCCTATAAACTCATAAATAAGTTCTTGATCATTAACTGATATTTTGAATTTCTCAAAAATATATTGATTAAGGATTTCATTTATTTTTTTTGAATTAGAGTCTGGGGCTACTTTTAAATTATTATTTTTTTGTTTAACTATTTCTTCAAAATCATCAATGAAAATCCTAATTGTAATTTGCATTAGATTTTTTTCTTTTATATAATCAACCTCTGTTGTAGAAACATAATACTCATGAAACTCAACATGACTAATTAATTGAGTTATTAATAATAGGTATATTTTTGAAATGTTTTTAAATAAAAATAATAAATTCATAACTCTGGAATTAACTAATCTTCTTTTGATGTCCTTATTTGATTTTCCTTAAAAAATCTCATTACTTTATTGTGTTCATCTCTTTTAAAACTCTCTCTTAAAGGAAAATTTTCATAGGTTGCAGTTACAAATTCATAAATTTCACTTTCATCAATTTCATAAGTATTTATAAAAAAATCAATTCCATAAAATTTTATCAAATTAGCAACAATATCAAACTCGACATCTAGTTCTCTCTTCCTTTCTAAGCGCTTGTAATATCCTGAAATATGTTTATAAATTGGTTCAATAGGAATTGATCCAGTTAGAGGTAAGAAAATCGTGTTAAGTATTAATTGTTTCTTTGTGACTATTTTTTCTTGTCTAGTACCCTTAAACCCTGGGATACCAAAACTGTAGAAGTTTATTGGTTTCACTCCAGAATTTTCAAAGTCTTTAAATAGGTCTCCTGTAAGATTGTGGGGTCTAACTACAACCTCAGATAACTCATTCACCATTTGATCTAAAGGAACCACTATACCTTTACTTCCAATAATTTCATTATTTATAACTAAAGCTTTAATTTTATATTGAATCGCTGAAAATATTAAAGTATCATTTATTGAGCTATAAATTTCAAAATTTCCATCATCATCAGTAATGGTTGCGCTTCCTCTTGTCTTATTAATTACATGAATAGAACCAATTGATGTAGAATCAATAGAGGTAACTCTTCCCTTTATTAGTGATGAATTTTTAATTTGAGCATTTAACTTTAATAATCCAAATAAAAAAAATATCAATACCAATCGATTCATTTAACAATATTTTTATAATCTTCGACCGAATTAAATAGATAATCAATTAATAAGAATTGTTTGGATTTTTGTAACAATTCAGCGGAGGGTAATTTTTGATCCAAATAGGTCATAAAATCATCAATCTGATCTTCTTTTAAATTTAATTCATTGGTAAAAAAATTATTATCAAAAACAAACGGAAGCACTTTACTTGGAATAAGATTTAATTTATTTTCCTGAGAAGGGTTTAAAATTAATTTTGAAATTAATTTAGCAACATTAACCAGATTAATGCCATTATAAAATTGTCCTTCTTTTAAAATTGTATTATCCAATTTTGTTGATTTATCTTGAACATAATTATATCCTTTGAATTCTTCCTCTTTTAAATCAATAAACTTTTCAGTGTTTTCAGGACTAATTACAATTTCATCAAGAATATTAACTCTTTCAGTTATGTTAACAACAAGTCTGTTTTTTTTCAGGATCTCTTTAGTTATAATTACAGTTTTGAATTTAAATTCTACTGAAGAAAAAATAATTTCATCTCCCTCTAAAACATCTATCTGAAACTCTCCATTACTATCGGTTATAGTATTAAACTGGGAAGAATTATTAATTACATTGGCGGCAACAACATTGTTATTTCTATATAAAAGTTTTCCATTTAAAAATGTTCTTTGTTGAGCAGATAAAAACATTCCTGGCAGCAATACTAAATAAAACAAAGTTACTCTCATTAAAACAACTTATTTAGACTGTGGAGCGGGAAACCGGGTTCGAACCGGCGACATTCAGCTTGGAAGGCTGACGCTCTACCAACTGAGCTACTCCCGCAATTAAAACAAAGATATAAATTTGATTCTAAGTTAAATTTTTGATCAAATAACAATAAAAAGAATAAGGTTATATATTTGTGAATGATTATGTCCAAATTAAAGTATTTTTATAAAAGTTATATATTATTTCTCTTTTTTTCAATTTCCTACGGACAAAAATATGATGAATTCTCTACCAAACAACTAACTGGACAATCAGATATTCATATAACTAAAAATGAAAATTTCCAACTTCTTCCAGAGGTTGCAGAATCCTTTAAATTAATGAAAAAAGCAGCTTTAAATAATGGAATAAATATTAAAGTTGTTTCAAGTTTTAGATCATTTACTAGGCAAAAACAGATATGGAATAATAAGTTTATTAAAAATGATTCCATTGGATATTCTGTTAAAAAAAATATTAAAAAAATTATGGAATATTCAACTATACCAGGAACATCTAGACATCATTGGGGAACAGACATTGACATAATAGACGGAAATATTTCACCAAAGGGAGATGTTTTATTAACCGAAAAATTTTATGGTAATGGTCCCTATGTTAAGTTAGAAAAATGGCTTGGAGAAAATTCAGAAAAATTTGGCTTTTATTTGGTTTATACAAATGATAATGAGCGAAACGGATTTAAACATGAGCCTTGGCATTATAGTTACGCTCCGTTATCAAAAGAGTTCCTTCTAAAATTTATTGAAATTGATCTAAAAAAAATGCTGAATGAAAATAAAATTTTAGGATCAGAATACATGAGTGATAAATTCTTAGACTCCTATATAAAAAATTTTATTTTAGGAATTAATCCTAAATTAAAGAGTAGTTTTAACGAATAAATACTGGCGAATTTATGTCTTTTGACTCAGTCGAACTATATGAATAACCATCTGATGAAAAGCCTAAAATATCATCAATTGACTTTGAGTCACTTTCAACTAAATAACGAGACATTGCCCCTCTAGCTTTTTTTGCATAAAAAGAAATAATTTTCAACTTACCATTTTTAAAATCTTTAAATACTGGTGAAATAACGTTGTTTTTTATTGAACTAAAGTCAATTGCCAAAGAATACTCTTTACTTGCCAAATCAACTATAATTTCATTACTAGTTATATCTTCAATAATAAATTTGGTTATTTTTTTCTTCCAAAATTCATAAAGATTATTTGATTTATTTATTTTTAATGAAGTTCCCATTTCTAATCTATAAGGTTGAATTAAATCAAATGGACGTAAAATTCCATATAATCCTGACAGAATTCTTACCCTATTTTGTAAGATTTCTAGTTTCTCAGTTGACAGCGAATATGCGTCTAGTCCAGAATATACGTCACCATTAAATGTAAAAATAGCTGGCCGAGAATTATCAATTGTGAAATGAGTTTTAAAATTTTGATTTCTTTCCCAATTTATTTGACTTAATTTATCAGACAAGTTCATTAGGCTTGCTAATGATTTTGAAGTTTTACCCTTAAGAACATTGTTTAAACTAATTGCTTCCTTGAAGAAGTAGGGTTGAGATTCATTAATAGATGGCATGTCTGAAGTTAAATCCAAGGATTTTGCTGGCGAAATAAAAATTTTCATTTTAAAATACTTTTAATTATGTATAAAAATAATAGATTTATGATTAGGATTGGTATGGAGTATTTCAAAAATTTATTTTAGTTAAAATTTTTGACTGCTTTTAGAATAATTATCCCATTTACCAACCACCGTATCAAAGTCATTAGGTAATTCAGAATCAAAAGAAATATATTTTTTACTTTTTGGATGAATAAACCCTAAAGTTTTTGCATGAAGGGCTTGTCTCGGCATAATTTTAAAACAATTTTCAACAAATTGTTTATACTTAGTAAAGTTTGTTCCTTTTAATATTTGATTTCCACCATATCTTTCATCATTAAATATTGTATGTCCAATATATTTCATATGAACTCTAATTTGATGGGTTCTTCCAGTTTCTAATTTGCAACTAACAAGAGTAACATATCCAAATCTTTTTAAAACCTCATAATGAGTAATTGCAGGTCTACCAAAATCTTGTTCTGGAAAAACTTTCATTTGTAAACGATTTTTGGGATTTCGGCCTATGTTTCCCTCTATAACTCCATTATCATTTTCTATATTTCCCCATACTAAAGCTAAATATTCTCTGGTTGTAATTTTATCATAAAATTGTTTAGCCAAAAAACTCATTGAAGTTTCTGATTTAGCCACAACTAAGAGGCCAGATGTATCTTTATCAATTCTGTGAACTAGTCCTGGACGAAGATTACTGTTAAATGGCAGTTTTTTAAATCGATACAGGAGAGCATTAATCAAAGTTCCAGAATAATTTCCATGACCTGGGTGAACAACCATTCCTGGAGGTTTATTAACTATTACAAAAGAATCATCCTCATGAATCAAATCAAGAGGAATGTTTTCTGGAATTAAAAGATTTTCATGAGGTGGGTAAGAAAATAATACTTGAATTTCATCATCTGGCTTTACTTTATAATTTGATTTAACAACAAAACCATTAACAAAAATACTTCCTGACTTAGCTGCTTGTTGAATTTTATTTCTTGTAGAATTTTCAATTCTATTCATCAAAAACTTGTCAATTCTGAGAGGTTCTTGTCCTTTATCAGCAATAAAATTATAATGCTCATGAAGATTATCATCATTGTTTTGTATTTCATTCATCACCTAACAATACCATTACCTATAACTAAATCAATTTTTGTAGTTTTTGGAAATACTGAACCAGGTGCAATCCTTTTTCCTTGATATTTAATTTCTATAACCATATTTTTTCCAATATTGTCTACATAAGAAATTTCTCCAGTACTTAATCCAACTGCTTTTAACATTGATTCAGCATTTCGAAGTGTAACTTGAATAATATTAGGAACAGATATCTTTCTGTACTCAGATGGATTAAGTGTTAAATAAATTTTTCGATCTTTTTTAACCAAACTACCTGATCTAGGAGTTAGATCTATAACAGCAAACGGAGGAAGATTTGGATTGTATTTTGCAGAATCAATAACCTCAAAGCGCAAATTATTATCATCTAGAATTTTAATTGCTTTATTAAGTTCAAATCCTGAAATTTCTGGAACTATTTCATGATTATTATGATGAGTAATAATTTTTAAAAATTGAAGAATCATTATAGAAAACAAAGCAAAAAATACAATTGCTTTAATGATTTGTTTTAAAAAACTAACTGAAAAAATAAATTTCCAAAAATTCATATAATAATTTGAACAAAGATAACACTTTTGCAATGCTATTAAATCTCATACCTTTGTGAAAATGTTAAACAAAAATAAAACCATTATAGGAGTAGCTTGTGGAGGATTTGGATCAGAAAGAGAGATTTCTTTAAAAAGTGGGGCTGTAGTTTTTGAAAGTTTGAAAATGTCAGGATGGAATGTGTTTCTCTTGATCGTTAATTCTAAAAACTGGCATGTTAAAATTTCGAAGAATAAAGAAATAACCTTATCAATGATTGATTTTTCTTTTAATTACAATAATACTAGATATAAAATAGATGTTATTTTTAATACGATTCATGGCCCTCCTGGAGAAAATGGTCAACTTGCATCTAAACTAAAATCTAAAAATATTCCACATACAAGCTGTGATGAGTTTTCAGCTCAGTTGACCTACAACAAGAGAGAATGTATATCTTCAGTAAAAAAATATAAAATACCATCTGCAAAATCTGTTCATCTTGATGAAGGAAAACCATTTGATGAAATACGAATAATTGAAAAAATTGGACTTCCATGCTTTGTTAAAGCCAATAAAGCAGGTAGTAGTTTTGGAGTATACAAAATAACAAATAAAAATAAACTACGTTGGGGAATTAAAAATGCGTTTTTAGAAGATAATGAAATTTTAATTGAATCTGAATTAAAAGGCAGAGAGGTTAGCGTAGGTGTTTATAAGGCTAATGATAAAATTATATGTCTTCCTATTACTGAAATTATTTCAGAAAATGATTTTTTTGATTACGAAGCAAAGTATTTAGGTAAAGCAAAAGAAATTACACCTGCAGAAATTCCGCATAATTGGAAGATAAATGTTACTGAAATGGCAATCAAACTTTACAAGAACCTAAATTTAAAAGGAGTTTGTAGGAGTGATTTTATTTTTGTGAATAATATACCACATCTTATAGAAATAAATACCGTTCCTGGATTAACTAAAGAAAGTATAATTCCAAAGCAATGTGAAGCAGCTGGAATTAAGCTAAATAAATTTTTTGAAGATCTGTTAGATGAAGCTATGGCTTAATTTTATAATTTTATCAAAAGTTTATAATGAAACGAGCTCTCTTTCCAGGATCTTTTGATCCAATAACTAATGGCCATGAAGACATAATTCTACGTGCTCTTCCTGTTTTTGATGAATTAATTATTGGTGTTGGGATTAATAGTGAAAAAAAGTATATGTTTTCACTTGATAAAAGAATTAAATTCATAACAGACACCTTTAAAAATCACAAAAATATCAAGGTTGATTCCTATGAGGGGTTAACCACTAATTTCTGCAAAAAAATTAATGCTAAATATATTCTCAGAGGTTTACGCAACTCCTCTGATTTTGAATTTGAAAAAGCTATTGCACATACTAACAGAAAATTATCTGGTATTGAAACAGTATTTATGTTGACTTCTTCTAAAAATTCATTCATTAGTAGCAGTATTGTAAGAGAGATAATAAAAAATAATGGAAACTATAAACCTTTAGTTCCCTTATCCGTTATTATAAATTAAAATGATGCTTGAATAGTATTTCTATATTAGGATACATTTTTTTTAATAACCCTTTTACTTCAGATTGATTTTTCCAATCAGCTTTTTCTATATTTTCAATTAACTGAGGTAATAGCATCCCATTGAATTTGGTTTTCATCAAAAACCAATAAGTTTTTTTTATTTTATATTCATTTTTTCTTTTAAAAAAATGAAATGTGGTTGGCAAAATAGATTCTGATGTTAAACCCCTAACCCCAGTTTCTTCAGTTACTTCTCTAAAAGCACAATCAAGAGTTAGCTCATTTTTATTAAGGTGTCCTTTGGGTAAATCCCATTTACTATTCCTATATATTAACAGATACTGATTTTTATCATTTACAACCATCCCCCCAGCAGCTTCAACTATTGAAAATTTTTTATTTAAATGCTTCATTAATTTTTCTGGATCTGAATTGTAAAAATATACACAATTTGTTTTTTTAGACTTTAAAGCTTTGATTATACCAGATGAGTCAGAAAATTTAGAATAAATTAAGGGACTTAAGTCTGTATTATCAATTAATGATGTTGAAACAATTAACGGTTTATTTTTTAAAAAAACTTTATACATTTGTGTATGATTTTTAATCAACAAGCTGCAATAAAAACAGCTAAATATCTTTTACAAATTAATGCAATTAAATTGAGTCCTGAAAATCCTTTTTCATGGGCAAGTGGATGGAAATCTCCAATTTACTGTGACAATAGAATAGCTCTTTCATATCCTTTAATTAGAAATTATATAGCAGATCAAATAACTATTCAGGTTAAATCTATTCATAAAAATCAAAAATTTATAATTGCAGGAGTAGCAACGGGTGCAATTGGAATTGGAATGTTAGTTGCTCATAAAATGAATAGGCCATTTATTTATGTCAGGCCAGAAACAAAAAAGCATGGTAAAAAAAATCAAATTGAAGGATATATTCCAAAAAACCCTAAAATAATTGTTATTGAAGATCTAATATCTACTGGAAAAAGTAGTTTGAATGCAGTTGAAGCACTAAAAAAAATTGGAGCTGATGTTATAGGAATGTTTGGAATTTTTTCCTATGAATTAAATATTGCTCAAAAAAACTTCAATAAGTCAAATATTAAATTAAGCACCTTATGCAGTTATGATATTTTAGTTAAAGAAGCTATTAAACAAAATATTATAAATTCTGATTCTTTAAACAAATTATCTGAGTGGAAAAAATCTCCTGAAAATTGGGGTTCTTAAAAAATAAGTTTTATTTCTTTTGCCTGAAAAGTTTTTAAATTTCCATTCTTTAACTTAAGCTCTAGCATTCCATCCATACGCACTTTGATAATTTTTGCATCAAATATTTTTCCTTTTCTTTCAAATTTTACTTGTTTTTTATATAAATAAAGGTTTTTATTAAAAATCTTATTAAGCTTTTTTACACTAGCATCATTACATTTGTTCAAATAAATAATAATATTTTCTGATAATATTTTTATAAAATAATCAATCAAAGGACTTTTATAAGTCTCAATAAATAGACTTGTTGCAAATGGAAGGTTTGAAAAAGATTTTTCATATAAATTAATACCAATACCAACTATAGATTTAATTTTTAGTTCGTTAATTTGATTTTCTGCCAATATTCCACAAATCTTTTTGTTTCCTGCCAAAATGTCGTTAGGCCATTTTACTGATAATCTATTAACATTAAAATGTGATAGTGTCTCTAAAACTGCTAGTGAGCAAGCTGAGTTTATTGAAAAAATCCATTTTGGATTCAAATTTTCGAATTTATAAAAAAAGCTTAAAGCCAAGTGCTTATTAGCCTGTGCTTTCCATGCTGAACCTCTCTGACCAAAGCCATCTGTTTGATTTAATGTCCAAATACCGTCTCCAGATTTTAGTTTATTGTTGTTAAGTAAACTTTTTAATTCCTTATTTGTAGAATTGCTGGCATTAAGTTTGCGTAATTTTAACTTAAACATATGAATCTAACCTTGTTTAGGAAATAAAAACAATAAATTTGTACAAAATTAATTTTTTTAATGGTAAAAAGTATATCCAAAACTAAAAGTCTTTTGTCAGAAATTATTGCAAGTATTGAAAATGTTAAAGGTCATGAATTAAATTTATTAGATCTAGGCTCTATTGAAAACACTGTCACCAATTATTTCATTATTTGTAACGGAACATCAAATACTCATGTTAAAGCAATAGTTGATTCTATAGAAGAAAATGTTAAAAAAAATACAGAAGAAAAACCTTATAGCATAGAAGGTATTGAAAATGCAGAATGGGTATTAATTGATTATATTGACGTTATTGTTCATGTTTTCCAAAAACCATTCAGAGATAGATATGACTTAGAAAATTTATGGGGTGATGCCCAAAATATTAAAATTGCATCAAATTATTAGATATGAAAAAAAATAAAACTCCTGAAAAACCAAAAATAAATATATACTGGATATATGGGACTATAATTACATTTTTATTGGGAATGAGCTTTTTCGGAGGTAATTCAAGTTTTAAAAATGTTGGAAAAACAAATATTAGCGAATTTGAAAGATACTTAAATGCCGGAGATGTTAAGGAAATTCTAGTTATAAATAAAAATTTAGCACAGATTTCATTGAAAGAAGGTTCATTGTCTAAGGCGGAGCATCAAAGGGTAAAATCTAAAAACTTTTTAGGCCAAGAGAACTTAAAAGGTCCTCATTATCAATTTGAAGTTGGAAATTTAGAGCTTTTTCAACGCAAACTTGAAAAAGCAGAAGAAAAAGGAATCGAATTTAAATATGAATTTAATACTATTGAAAACAAATGGATAGATGTGATAATTGGTTTTCTACCAATTATTATTATTGTTGGAGTGTGGATTTTTCTCATGAGAAGAATGTCAGGAGGTGCAGGTGGTGGAGCTGGAAGTCAAATTTTTAATATTGGTAAGTCTAAAGCTAAGCTATTTGATCAAAATTCGGATGTGAAAACAACTTTTAAAGATGTAGCAGGTCTAGAAGGAGCCAAAGAAGAGGTTCAAGAAATCGTCGATTTTTTAAAAAATCCAAAAAAATACACTTCGCTTGGTGGAAAAATTCCAAAGGGAGCATTACTGGTTGGAATGCCTGGAACAGGAAAAACCCTTCTAGCTAAAGCAGTTGCTGGTGAAGCAAAAGTTCCTTTTTTCTCTCTATCTGGATCAGATTTTGTAGAAATGTTTGTTGGGGTAGGAGCATCAAGGGTTAGGGATTTATTTAAACAAGCCAAAGACAAATCTCCTGCTATAATTTTTATAGATGAAATTGATGCTATAGGAAGAGCAAGGGGCAAAAGTAATTTTACAGGTTCTAATGACGAAAGAGAAAATACTTTAAATCAGCTATTAACAGAAATGGATGGATTTGGAACTAACTCAAATGTTATTGTTTTAGCGGCAACCAATAGAGCAGATGTTCTAGATAAAGCGTTAATGCGAGCGGGAAGATTTGATAGGCAAATATATGTTGATCTTCCTGACCTTAATGAAAGAAGAGAAATTTTCAAAGTTCATTTAAAACCACTTAAAACAATTAAATCTTTAGATTACGATTTTTTAGCCAAACAAACACCTGGATTTTCGGGTGCTGATATTGCTAATGTATGCAATGAAGCTGCACTTATAGCGGCAAGAAAAAATAAAAAATCTGTTGGAAAACAAGATTTTTTAGATGCCGTTGATAGAATTGTTGGTGGTCTTGAAAAAAAGAACAAGATAATTACAAAAGAAGAGAAGAAAACAATAGCATACCATGAAGCTGGACATGCAGCGGTTAGTTGGTTTTTAAAATTTGCTGCACCTCTAGTTAAAGTTACTATAGTTCCGCGTGGTCAGTCACTTGGAGCTGCATGGTATTTGCCTGAAGAAAGAATGATCGTTAGGACAGAACAAATGCTTGATGAAATGTGTGCAGCCTTAGGAGGAAGAGCAGCAGAAAAAGTTATGTTTAATAAGATTTCAACAGGGGCTTTAAGTGATTTAGAAAAGGTGACACGACAAGCTAGAGCAATGGTTTCGGTGTATGGATTAAATGAAAGTCTTGGAAATATTACTTATTACGATTCGTCTGGTCAATCTGATTATAATTTTACAAAACCATATTCTGAAGAAACTGCAAAAAAAATAGATAGTGAAATTTCAAAACTTATTGAGAAACAATACCAAAGAGCTTGTAAGCTTTTAAAAACCAATAAAGAAAAATTGGTTGCACTAGCTGAAAGACTTCTTGAAAAAGAAGTTATATTTAAGGATGATTTAGAGAAAATTTTAGGATCGAGACCTCATGAAGTAGAACCAAAAAATTTATCTGATAAAAGCAACTAATAAATTAATTCTAAATTGTGAGTTTTTGGAACAAACTTTTTGGTAAAAAAGATTCTCGGGAGGAAATAAAATCTGAGAGTCCATTTATGCCAGAAAAAAAAGATCCCGTTGAAATTTCATTTGCTCATAATTTTATAAAACGAGGTGGACGTTTTTTATTTTCAGAATCTGATTCTGACTATAAAAATTATTTTAATAAAATTCTTGATGAAAATCAATGGAAGAAATCAGACATTTTTACTTTAGATAATAATATAGCAAAAGATTTTAATGTCGATAATAATTCCGATTTGTCTATTTTAAAGAATAAAAAAGCAGTCTTTATTAATTGTGAATTTCTTATTGCAAATACTGGAGGAATATTAATTTCAAGTAATCAAATTAAAAATCTTAAATTAGTTCAGTTACCTGAAAACATAATAGTCAAAGCACAAACTAATCAATTTGTTAGAGATGTTAGTGATGGAATGAGTAAGTTAAAAGCATTTTATTCCAAAAATCTCCCTGTTAATATAACAACACTTAATGCTAAAAGCATAGAAAAAGAAACTGATTTTTTGTCTCAGGGAAATAATTCAAAAAATATTTATTTATTACTTCAATAGTGGAAATGAATAAACTAATTATTCGATCATTGACAGGGTTAATTTATGTGTCGATCATATTAGCTTCATTATTTTATAGTCCTATATTATTTTCAATTGTGATATTTGTTTTCTCATGCTTAGCTATATTAGAATTTCAAAAATTATTAAACATTAAAAATATTTTTTCATATTTATTTATTTTTATTCTTTTTTACTGTTATTTAAACCAAAAATTAAACCCAGAAACACTTTCTATTATTCTTTATTTAACATTAGCTTCCCACATTTTAATGTTAAAGTGGTTATTTCATAAAAGTTTTAAAAACAAATTATTTTTATTGATTTTAAATTTTAGTTATATGGTTTTCAGTTGCTTTTTTATTATTGTAATCCCTTTTTTAAATGGATCTTATAATCCTAAATTGTTATTATTTGTTTTTATTATTAATTGGATTAATAATTCTTTTGCATACTTATTTGGAAAAAAATATGGTAAATCAAAACTTCTTCCTGAAGTTTCCCCTAAAAAATCATGGGAGGGCTTTTGGGGTGGATTTATTTTTAGTTTAATTACAGCATTCGTATTTTACAATTTTGAGCAAAATATTAAATTAATTCCTATGATTATTTGCTCTATTTCTATTCCAATTTTAGCAACCTTAGGTGATTTGATTCAATCAAAAATAAAAAGAGATGCAGGTGTTAAAGATTCAGGTAATATTTTACCTGGTCATGGGGGTTTTTATGACAGAATGGATAGTATTATATTTGTATCACCTTGGATTTTTTTTATTCTTAAACAATTTTAAATGTTTCATAAAGAAGGTTATTATATAATTTCGATTAGTTTTATAATTAGTGTATTCGCTTTTATTTCTGCAGAATATTTTATTGTTATTTCCGAATTAAAGTATTTTATTCAATTTTTTTCTGTAATTTTTTTGATTTTAATTTTACAATTTTTTAGAAATCCTAAAAGAAATGTATTGCCCAATAATAAATTGATCCTGTCTCCTGTGGATGGAAAAGTGGTTGTAAATGAGTCTGTTTTTGAAAAAGAATATTTCAAAGACTATCGAAGACAAATTTCTATTTTCATGTCTCCTTTAAATGTTCATGTTACTAGATATCCAGTTAGTGGAAAAGTTACTTTCAGTAAATATCATCCTGGTAAATACTTAGTTGCATGGCATCCTAAATCATCTGAAAAAAATGAAAGAACTACTATAGTTATTGACACTCCTGAGTATGGCGAAATCTTATATAGACAAATTGCGGGGGCTTTAGCTAGAAGAATAGTAAACTATGCAAAAGAAGGAGATAAGGTTATTCAAGGCCAAGATGCTGGATTTATAAAGTTTGGATCCAGAGTTGATATTTTTATTCCTCTAGATTCCGCTGTTAAAATTAATATAAATGAAATTGCTACAGGAGCAGAAACAATCATCGCTTCATCCAATAAAAGTTAATTTATCTTTTTTAATCTATTTTTTAAATTTTTAATCTTTTTCTTAGAGTCTTCAGCTTTTTTTCGTTCTAACTCAATAATTTCTGATGGAGCATTTTCTACAAATTTAGGATTAGATAGTTTTTTAATAATTGATAAATGGAAACTTTCTAAATGATTCAATTCATCATTTATTTTAACTAGCTCTTTTTTATAATCAATTTTAGTGTTAAGCGGAATACTAAAATTATTTGTTCCAATGTTTAAAACTCCTCCATCATGATGAGTTTTATTTTCAGAGAACTCAATTTTTTCAAGATTTGCAATCTTTGCCACAACTTCTGGAAACTCAATTGAATTTAATTTATAAAATAAAAGACTCAATTGCTTATTTTGGTTTAAATTATTTTCCTTTCTAAAATTTCTAATTGCTGCAACGATTTGCTTACAATTTTCATA
>CEQN01050282.1_pt1 | contig 18149 bp, 14 predicted proteins | sample 427011 | NCBI WGS metagenome assembly CEQN01 (sample SAMEA2621277, study PRJEB7988) | marine metagenome | biome: marine biome (ENVO:00000447); feature: deep chlorophyll maximum layer (ENVO:xxxxxxxx); material: "saline water (ENVO:00002010), including plankton (ENVO:xxxxxxxx)" | depth 120 m
ATGCGACTCTTTTTTAATTTCTTTTTCCATTATAATTCCATTTTGAATCGATTGAGAAGAGAGCTATTAATGTGACTTAATGTAAGGTCATCAATATATAGTTGTATTTCATTCTCAAGAAGTCTCGTGGTATTGGATACATCTTGGAGTATGATTTCAGATAGATTAATTCCATTAAATTCACTAAGACTCATCCTGTTAATTAATATATCTTTTTGTTGTCTAGTATTTTCAACGGTACTTCTAATTTCATTTATTGATAGTGAAATAGATTTTAATCGATTTTCAACTTCAGATCTTACAATTAGATAATCCCTTATTTCGCTATCAAAATTCCACTTATATTCTTCTGCTCTTGATTTCGCAGAATTAATTTTACTTCCTCGTCCGAAATCAAAAATAGGCAAGCTAAATGTTACTCCGCCTCTAATATCATTCTCTTCAAAATCTTCATCAAAATCATACTGTATATATCTTATGTTAATTCCAACTCTTGGCCTATACTCTGATCTAGCAAGGTCTATATTATTCTTTTCTTGCTCATACATCATTTCAGAAATTAATACATCATAAGAATCTCTTTCATTATAACTTCTGGAAATATTACCTTTAAAATCTGTAAAATTTTCTATTTTTAAAGAAGGAATTAAATAAACATCTAGTTTAGTATTAAAGAACCTTTCAAATGTTTCTTTTGATCTTGATAGCTGAGCATTTATTTCTGCTTGTGAGATTAATAATTGATTTAAACGAATCTGTACTAGAGCTTTTTCAGTAATATTTGAAAAACCAGCTTGGATCCTACTTTCTACATTAGAAAGAATTGTTTTAATTTCGTTGATACTGTTATCTACTTTTTCTTGTAAAATGAAATATTTTAAAAGATCTAAAAAAACTTGATTTGCTTTAATTGTAAGTTCAGAAGCTTGTTTTTGTAATTCTAGACTTCCTATTTGCTTTTGTTTAATAGCGCTATCAATCCTTTTATTAATACTACCACCAAGATAAATAGGTTGATTTAATTCTAAAATAAAATCAGTTGCATCATCTTGGCGCTTTCTAATAGAGTTAAAGTCATCAATTTTTCTATCAATTATTTTGTCATTTCTAACCGATGAGTTTAATTTTGGTAACCTTTGAAATCTTTCATAGCGTAAGTCAAAATCATAAGAAGATTTTCTAGCTATAAGAGAACGATAGTCTGGCTGACTAATTACAGCAATCCTAATCATATCAACATATTCTTCATATGTAATTGGTGATCCAATAACATTATAATTATTGAAATCAACAGTTTGTTCATTAGCTTTTAAATTAAAAGTATATAATGACATAACTAATAATATTAAAATTGAAAATATTCTCATGATTATTTACCTAAAAAGTAAATTCAAGTTTAAGAAAAAAAAACTTTTATAAATATTCTAGTTTTTAGTTTTCTTTTTATCTTTTGTTTTTTTACCATTAGATCCAGCTTCATTTGCTTCACCTATTTGGTCTTGTAGCTTGCTTTCAAGGTCTTTTGCAGCATTTACTAGACCATCAAGAATAGGCCCTACAAGATTTGCTGGGATAAGGATCTCTCCAGAATTAGTTTGCTCCCCATTTGGCTCTACTTTTAAAGTTTCAATTCTAAGTAGTCCATTAACTAATGTTACCGCTCCTAAATTTTCTACTAACATAATTACCTCCTCTAGTTAATATTTCATATGGTAATGCTTATAACATATTTCAAGTATATTGAATTTATAAATTAGGTTTGCCCTTATATTTTTCTTTAAAATGCTTATATTTATGAATAAATAAATATAAAAGATCAATTAATGGAATTAGATACAAATATCAAAGTTATAGAAGAAGATTTTAGAGAGGGAAAGTTCATTAAATGTGAGTCGGATATCTTAAAATTATTAGAAATTGCAAAAAATAATAAAAGGTTATTAAATTTACTATCTTTAACATATTTTCAGTTAGGAAAAACTGATGATGCAATAAATATTATGAGTGATCTAATTGATAAAAATCCATTATTTTATGAAGGATTGGTTAATTTAGGTTTCTTTAAATTTAAATTAAGAGAGCTTAAACAAGCTGAAGAAAACTTTAGAAAGGCATTATCAATAAATAACGAACAGATTGAAGCAAAAACAGGGCTTTGTAATGTAATGTTATTGTCTAATGAAGATGGAAAAAGAAATTCTGAAATTGAAAAGTTAATTTTAGAAGTTTTACAAAAAGAGCCGCTTAATATCCCTTTTAGGCAAATAGCAGGAAGGTTTTATAAATCACAAGGTCAATGGGATGTGGCAATTAAGTTTCTTGAAAGAGTCTTAACAAATGAGCTTATTTATGATCTCTTCGAATGTATCTATGAGGTAAATAACCAAAAAGAATTACAAGATTTTATTAAATTTTGTAACAAAACATATAGCTCTGATAAAAGAATGGCTTCATTAACAGATTTTGCTTGTGATCAAAATGAAATCTTGAATCCTTATAACTTTTGCCCACAATCGTTAAATTTTATTAAGGAATACGAAATATTTAATAAAAATAAAAAAGACACTATTTTATTTTCATCAGATAAAGAATTAAAAAATAACGAAGAAAAAATAATTTATAATGATTTAAATTATTCAGCCCTTAAATATGATGATAAATTATTAAAAGAAAATGATGAGATAGATATAAAAGAATCTTTCAATAATCTAGTTGTTAAGTACATTGCTGAAAATTCTACTAGAAATATAGATATGTTTGATAAATTTCCAAAAAAATGTGAAGTGGGTATAAAAAAAATAAACTCTAATATGGATTTTGAAAGAAATTATGTGCCCTGGATAAGTGCTTTTTTTCTAAATCCAAAAGAAAACAAAGAAAAATTAAATATAAAATTTAATTATATAATTGATGGTTTGAGCGTGAAGAAAAAGAAAATTAGAGAAAAAAGCTTTAAATTAAGCAATAATAAATTATTAATTTTCCCTTCATTTGTCTCTTTTGAAATAATAAATAAGGAAGCAAATCTTGATTTTTATCAACTAAATATTTATGGAAAAGATAAATAAATTTATGAATGATAGCCAAACATATGATGAATTTAATAATGATATTGATAAAAAACTAAAGGAGGAAGATTTCTTAGGAGCATTAAAGATTTGCGGTGAAGCTCAAAAAATATTTCCAGACAAATTTGACTTTAAATTCATGTCTGGCATATGTCACAAAAGTCTTGATGATGATGAAAAAGCTAAAAAACTTCTTCTAGAGTCTATAGAATTAGAACCTCGTTTTTTACCAGCATACGATATAATAACTGATATTTTAACAAATCAAGCAGAAACTATTGATATAAATTATGCTTATATAGCTATAGAATTACTTGATAAGGCCTTAGAAATTCAGCCAGATAATAAAGAAATTATTTATAAAATGGCCCTGATGAACCTAAATTTAGCTAATTATTCTGATGCAATTAGAGATTTTGAAACTTTAAACAAATTAGACCCTCAAGATGCTCTTTATATAACTAAACTTGCTCAGGCTTATAGTAGATCTGGTAATGCTGAGAAATCAATAGAACTAATTAATGATTATCATAAAGATAACCCAGAAAGATTGGAATTAATTTCTCAATTAGCTGTCGCCAAACATAGTAAAGAAGAATTTAAAGAGGCTCGCGAAATATATAATAAATTACTTCAAAGTCCTGAGCTTGATGAAGCAAATGAATTCCGTTTTGCAGTTGTTAACAACTATTGTGAATCTTTAAGAATGGAAACTGATAAGAAGTATCATGAAGAATATTTATCTTTAGTTGAGGAGAATCTATTATATTTTCCTAATAGTGATGTTCTTCAAAAGGCATTCTTAACTGCAAATATTCTCTGTGAAAATAAAGAAGTTTTTAAAAAAGAAGATATCTTTTTAAATAATATGTTCCCTCTTGATAGAGAAGTAGCATCTTTGAATTTATATTTAAGTAATCGTTATGATGAAGTTGAGACTTCAGATTTTTGTCCAAATGTTTTTGATTGCGTAATAAATTATAATTTGTCAGATTATTCTGAAAAGCATGATGAATTAATTGAGAAAGCTATAATTTCAATTAAAAACCAAAAACTTGTTTTTGATCAACCTTTTAAAACAGATATAAATGCCCATAGAACTGAATATGATTTATGTAAATTAGGGGATAAAGCGATTAACGATATTATGAGTCTTGTTGAAGCTGCCTCAAATGATTATGAGAAAGAAATAAAATTAAAGAATGAAGGGTTATTTGCTAAAAATTGGCCTAAAAAGACTAATATTAAGTCTTGGTCGATGATAGCAAATAAAGAATCTTTTCATGTTAAACATAACCATTGTGAGGCATGGTATAGTGGAGTTTTATATCTAAAAATGCCAAATAACTTATCTAATGATGACGGTTCGATAGTTTTTACTAGTTCTGGTTATAATTTTCCAATTTCAAATAAAGACAAAGAAATTATTATAAATCCAAAAGAAGGTGATATTGTTTTTTTTCCATCACATCTTTATCATTACACAAAACCTTTTAAAGATAACGGCGAAAGGATTTGTTTACCTTTCAACATTTGTCCAGTAAATATCTAAAGTAAAATTAAATAATATTAATCCAACCAGTGATAATATATTTTTCCCCTTTTTCAACTTCTAATCCAGAATGTGAATGTGTCCACTCAGAAGGCCAAAGAAGAATATTTCCTTTTTCAGGTTTAAATTTTTTATCAAAATATTTGAAATAAGTCTCACCACCATCTTCAACATCATTTAAATAACACATCCAAGCAAAAAGACGATGATTTGTTAATAAATCTGATCTTTCACAATGTATTTTTGCGAAATGACCTCCTTTGTTATATTTCTGAATATTAAATGATGGAATCTTAACAGTTTTAAAATCCTTTAAAACTTCATATTCTTGAATATAGCTTTTGTACATACTCTCTAATTCTGACAAAAAATCTTTGAAAACAAGAAATTCATTTTTTTTAAAATCTGAAGGATGAATTGTAAGATCCATAGAATTTTTTACAGAAAGATCGTATCTTTCTCCAACAATTCCTTGTTGATGAAGATCTTTTTTTTCTTCAAAGAAATCAATAATTTGATCACATAGGGTTGGGTTTGATATTTTTGATAATCCAATAAAATTTGATGTATTAATATTTTCTATTTTTGATTTTTCTGAATTTTTAAAAATATTATTGTTGAATTTATAAAATCCAGTATTTTTATATTTTAATTCTAATCCTTTACTTGTATGTCCAAGCATAAGATATAAATTGGAAAGTCCATCTAATAACATTAAGTTACCAGAGTCTAATTCTAGTCCTTTTTTATAAATTCTTTCTGCTTCATTAAATTTACCAAAATTAATTAATAATTTTGCATAAATAGGATAAATATTAATGAAGTTAGGGTTTAAATTGTTAGAAATCTCTATATATATCAATGCTTTATCGTTGTCACTGTTTAGTAGGTATGTTAACGCAAGATTATAATTTGCAAGAAAGTTTTTTGATTCTAAATCAATAATTTTAGTAAATATTTTAATTGCTTCATCAAAAGATTGATTTTCTTTATGAGCCAATCCAAGGTTATTTAGCGCATTAATATAATTCTTATCAATTTTTATTGCCTTCTCAAGATAATTAATTGCTTCTTTATATTTATTTAAGTCAAGATAAGTGGACCCAAGCTCAAAAAGTAAATTTTTATTATCACTAAATTTTTTTAATGATTTTTTATAAAATTCTATTGCTTCTTCGTATTTATTTAAAGATGTAAGAGACTTAGATTTGATAATATACAATAAAACATTATCAGGTGTTTTCTTTAATTCGCTATCAGCAACTTCGATAACTTTTTTAAATTTTCCTTCTTCAAATAATTTAATCAGTTTTTCCATTTTTCCATGGTGGGCACGGCTGGGATTGAACCAGCGACCTCTACGATGTCAACGTAGCGCTCTCCCACTGAGCTACGCGCCCATTATCCCTTTAAAGTTATAATAATATTCCTATCAATATTTTAGTTTATTTGCTATTTTTTTAACGATTAACAATGATTAATAATACAAATAGTCTGAAGTACCTTAATAAGAAGAAAACAATATTTTTATTGGGTGAAAACAACAAAAGGTTTCCTATATTATTAACTAATCCCCATTCTGGCAGAGATTACTCTTTTTATGATAATAATATTAAACATAATCTTAAAAAACTAAGAAAGATGGAAGATACATATATTGATGCTTTATTGAGTAATTTAGATAATAATGGATTTAAAGTTTTATCAACAACAACACCTAGAGTCTTTTTAGATTTAAATCGTCATCAGAAAGAAATTGATAAAGAATTATTTTTTAACTGCGATGCCAAAGATATAAAAGAAACAAGAAATCTAAAATCTGGTTATGGTCTTTTTTTTAGTAAAAATCATAATCAAGAACCAATTTATAATAAAAAATTAGACTGGAATTTATATAGGAAAAAAATTGATGAGGAATATATTATTTTTCACAATACAATTGAAGAATTTATTAATTTCGAAAAAGGTAGAAACAATAACTTTTATTTAATAGATTTTCACTCAATGCCTTCAAATTTAAACGGTTATCAAAGTTCTGTTCCGGAAATATGTATTGGGGATAATTTTGGAAAATCATCTTCTGTTCATTTTACGAAATTTATTTGTGATAGATTTAAGGATAAGGGATTTGTTGTTGCTAGAAATGCACCTTTTTCAGGGGGATATATAACCCAAAATTATGGATCGCCAAACCAGGGCATATTCTCAATTCAAATTGAAATTCGAAAAGATCTGTATTTAAATGAAAAAAATCTAACTCTTAATGAAAATTTTTTTGAAATAAAAAATAAAATATTTGAGATTTGTGAAGAGTTAAAAAATTATATTGAATTGAATACTTCTTATTTTGATAAAAAGAGAATTGCATGAGTATTTGGTCGAATAAAATAAGAGAACTATTTTCTAGCTTAATTATTCAACCTTTGGACTAAAGGAAAAGTGCTAAAATGAAAATTCATTCTGTATCATTTGACGCTGAAATGAGAATATTGGAATTTGATTTAAAAACATTACGTAATTTTGAAAAAATCAATAATGATCTTGAAAAAGATATTTTATCGAGAGGAGATGAACAAAATAAAAATACCAATGTTAAAGCGATAATGACTTCATGGCAGATGGCTGATCAATACAAGAGTTTTCAGGATTTACTTAAATTAATTGTTAAACATATTTTACCAAAATATGAGAGTTTAGAAATTGTTAGTGGAGGTTTTGCACAAATAATAGCTACAGGTATGTGGGGAGCAATTTATAAGAAAGGAGATCATACTATTGAGCATAATCATATTGGCTCTCAATACTCATTTGTTTATTATGTAAAATCTGATGATGATGCCGCTCCAATAATATTTACATCACCAGGAAAAATAGAGCTAAAACCAAGTACAGGTAAATTGTTATTATGGGATGGTCGATATAATCATATGGTACCTAAACATAAGAGCGATAATCCAAGGATAATAGTTGCCGGAAACTTGAACTGGCAATTACCCGATAAGAAAAAATATGTCTAATAAAGAGAATAACTCTAAAAAGAGCTTAAGTTTGTCAATGGATCTTAACGCTGCAGGAAAATTTTCTGAGGCATCTATTATTCTCGAAAACTATCTAAAAAAAGAACCAAATGATTATATTGCTTTAGTTAATTTAGCATCAAATTATAGATGGTTAGGCAAAGTTGAAAAATCTCTTAAAATTTTGAAGGAGTCTATAAAAGTTAATCCTAATGGTGCTGCTGCGTATAATAATATGGGTAATATCTTGGGGCAGCTAGGAAAGTTTAATGAGGCAGAAGAAGTTTACAAAAAAGCAATGGAAATTGATAACAAAATTGAGTTTCTCAATGAGAATCTCGCAGGAACCTTATATAAGTTAGGTAAATTTTCAGAATCTTTATTAACATATCAGTCATCTAAAAAAGATAATTCCGCAGAGGAATTACAGTGCCTTTTAGCTCTAGAAAAATATGATGATTTTTGGAAAAAAATTGATGAGCTTTCAATTAGACCTATCAATATTAAAGTTGCTTCGATAAGTGCTTATGCTTCAGAAAAGTTATCTATTAAAGATCCTTATCCCTTTTGTAAAAATCCTTTAGATAATATTTATGTATCAAAAGTTAATTTATTTGATCAGAAAATATTAGATTTATTAAAAAAAGTAATAAATATTTCTGATAATTCAAATATAGATCATTCATATCAATCATTATTAAATAATGGTGAACAGACCGCAGGTAATTTTTTTGAGCACTTAGATAAAGGCTTAGGTTCTTTATTTTATCAGTTTATCAATAAAATAACCTTAAGTTATAAAAATAAATTTATTAATAGTAATGATAAAATAATAAAAGATTGGCCAAAAAAATCATACTTATATGGTTGGTTTATTAAGATTAAGAAACAAGGCTTTTTAGATTATCATAATCATAATGATGCATGGGTGAGTGGATCTGTATATTTCCAAATTCCAAGAAATTTAAGTAAAAACGAAGCTGCAATAAAATTCACCTGTAATTATGAAAATTATCCTAAAATTAATAATAAAGAATTAAAGGAAAAAATAATTACTTTAAAAACGGGAGATATAGTGGTATTTCCATCATCGCTTTATCACTCTACAGTGCCTTTTAATTCAGATTCTAGAAGAATATGTTATGCATTTGATTTAAAGCCACTTAATTAAGAATTTTTACTCTATGAATAAAAAACAAGATAATATTAATAAGTTAGTAAAGAAATTTAATGATAAAAATTATTCTGAAGTAGAGAATGATTCAGATATATTAAGAAGAGAAGATAAAGATGAACCATTCTACTCAAATATTTATGCTCTGTCTTTATCTATGCAAGGACAAAAAGATAAGGCAATAAATGTGTTTAACGAAAACACTAAAAAATTTCCTTATTATGTTCTATCCTATTTTAATTTAGCAAGAATATATAGCGAAAAAGATGAGTCTAAGAAGACGATTGCTTTGTTTAATAAATCTATAGAGATTGATCCAAGATTTATAGACTCATACATTTATTTAGCAGACTATTATATTTCAAGGAATTTATTTGATGATGCTAAGAAGGTTAGTAAGAAATGTATAGATTCTAACCCCGAAAATACATCGGGGTATACAAGTTATAGTAAAATTTGCTTATTTAAAAATAATTATGATGAGGCCATAAAATTTTCTACTAAAGCTATAGATTTAGATAGTAATAATTTCTATGCATTCATGATTAAGGGTGTTGCTCAACATTCTTTGGGTGAATATCAAAAAGCATTAATTAGTTATGAAAATTCTATAAGCTTAAATAAGTTCTTCCCAGATCTTTATAATAATTACGGTGTGACGCTATCAAAATTAAATAGAAATATTGAAGCAATAGAAGCTTTCAAAAAATCAATATCTTTAAATGATAAATTCCCTGAGGCTATCAGAAATCTAGCAAAGGAATATGCCATAGTAGATAATCCTTCAGTTAACTTTGCTCTCAATTATGATAGATTTAATAAAGCATTGCTATTAATTAATAAGTCACTAAGTCTAAAACCTGATTATATAGATGGGCTAAGAACCAAATCACTAATCCTTCTAAATCTTAATAAATATGATGATGCTCTAAATATACAGAAAAAACTCATAAAGTTAGATTCAGCCAACGTAGTTGATTTTTGTAATTTAGGAGTTCTGTATCAAAATCTTGGAGATATTGAGCTTGCAAAAGATAGTTTTAAAAAAGCAATTAAATCTGATTCAAATTATACGCCAAGTTTTAGATATCTAAGTGGAGTAACTTCTTATAAATTTGATGATCCATATATAAATATTATGGAAGAAAAACTTTCATCTAAAAGTTTAGATGACGATATGCAAATGCAATTATTTTTCGCTCTTTCAAAAGCATATGAGGATATAGGAAATTTTGATAAGGCACTTAATTTTATAAATAAAGCTAATGAAAAATTAGAGTTAATGTTTCCATATGATATAAATTCATTATTGGAAACCAGTAGTCAGATAAAAAAAACATTTTCATCTAATTATATGAATTCTTTAAAGGAATCAGGAATTATGAATTCTAAGTTAATATTTATAATTGGAATGCCAAGATCTGGAACAACTTTAGTAGAACAAATATTATCATCTCATTCAATTGTTCAGGGAGGGGGAGAATTAGATTTTTTTGAAAATTGTTTAAGAAAGAATTTTAATGGAAAACCCATGCTTGAAATAATTAATAATTTTCAAAATTCTTCTGATGATATCCTTTCTTTAATTGGCGATGATTATTTAAAGATGATAGGAAATCTAAGAAATAAAGATGTTTTTATAACTGATAAAATGCCAACAAATTTCAAATATATTGGAATTATAATGAAAATATTTCCAGATGCAAAAGTAATACATTGTCAAAGAGATCCATATGATACATGTATTTCAAATTACAAGAACTATTTTAACGCAAAATCAATGGGTTATACAAATAATATGGATAATTTAATTAGCTATTATAATAACTATCAAAGATTAATAAAGCATTGGGAAAAATTACCATATATCGATTATCTCTCTATAAAATATGAGGATTTAATAAGTGACCAAAAGTCAATGACTGAGCAAATACTTAAATATTGCAACCTTGACTGGGAAGATAATTGTTTGGATTTTTATAAAAATAAAAGAGTTGTTAATACAGCTAGTCATTATCAAGTAAGACAAAAAATTAATAATAAGTCTGTTGGGTTTTGGAAAAATTATGAGAGTTTATTTATGAATTACGATAAAGATGTGTTTGATATTAATTAAAAAGAAATAAAATGGAAGCTGACAAAAGAAAAATTGAAGAAATTGTTAATTTATATGAAAACAACGATTTTAAAGAATTAAATAAAGCTTGTGAAAAGTTTTTATCTGAATTTCCAAATAGTCCATTAGGATGGAACTTATACGCACTAAGTTTTAAAAATTTAGGTAATTTACAAAAGGCTATGAAAATATATGAAAACTTAATTTCAGAAAATCCACAAACCCCTACATTAATGACTAACCTAGCTAATATCTACAGTGATATTGGAAGGCAAGTTGATGCAGAAAAATTATACAAAAAAGCTATAAAGCTAGATCCTAAATCAATTAATGCAATAAATGGGCTAGGTATGGTTTATCAAATAATGGGAAAGCTTGAGGAGTCTATAAGGAGTTTCAGTAGTATTTTGGATTTTGATATGAATAATAAATATGCAAATTTTAATCTTGCCGAAAGCTATAGAAAAATAGGAAAATATGATGAAGCAATTGATTGTTATTCCAAAGCAGAAAACCCTCTTAGTAAATCTCATATGCTTGAATGTATATATAGAGTAAAAGATAAAAATTTTTTTACAAATCAACTTAGTTTATTAAACCAAGAGAATGAATTATTAAATCCTTTAATGAGTTGTATAATATCGCATGCTTCAATTAGGTATGATGAAAGTTTTGATAATCCATTCTGTAATGATCCTATTGATTATATAAGAGTTTCAGATATTACGGAAAATGATCACTATGATATCAATGTAATTAATCAAATTATTAATATTCAAAAAACTGAATCTATCGATGATAAACCTCAACCATTGTTGAATGGAGGAAAGCAAACCTCAGGCAACCTCTTTAAAATAAAAAATAATAGTATCCAGAAAATAGAGATGTTGATAATGGAAGAAATTGACTCATATAAGAGTTCTTTTAGAAATTCAGGCCAAGGATTTATTTTGAATTGGCCAAAAAAATACGAATTACTTGGTTGGATAGTAGATATTAAAGAAGGAGGAAAGTTAAAGCCCCACATGCATAAACAAGGATGGCTAAGTGGATCTATGTATTTAAAAGTTGATAAAGATAAATCAGAAGGAGGGGATATCTTATTTACTCTTGACGGAGCAGGGTATCCTAATGATGGAAAGAAATTTGATATTAAAAAAGTAAATGTTGAAGAAAATAAAATAATATTATTTCCATCTTCTATTTTTCATTATACTACACCCTTTGAAGGAAGAGAAAATCGTGTAACTTTAGCCTTTGATATTAAACCTATAGATTAGCTACAAATTTATCGAATTCATTCCATAATTTTTTTCGATAAATATCTTTTTCCATCAATATTTCATGTTTACAATTTTCGAAATTTATAATTTTAGAGTTTTTCATTTTACTTATTATTTCGATAATTTTATTTGAATCAACAACTTTATCTTGAAGGCTATTAAAGACTAAAGTTTTTATTTTAGAATTGTTAATTACATTATCATTTCTTATCTCTTTTAATCTCAATCTTACTGCTCTTACCCACGCATTTGTTACGCCCCATAATCTAATTTGGGGGTATAGTCTGACTAATTTTAATGTCCTTTGATATCGATCAAAATCAGTTGTAAGATCATTTTCTTCAAATGGTGTTTCTTTTCCCATATTTGGATTAGAAAATATTAAGTAATCATCTTTTTTTGAGAAGGGGAATGATAAAAATGAAATTAACGATAAGAGTTTTTCATACTTAAAGCCAAGCATAGGGGCTGACAACAAAAGCGCATCAAAGTCACTATCATGTTTTTTTAATGATGATAACATAAGGCATCCACCCATCGAATGACCAAAAGCTATTAAAGGTCTAGGAAAATTTTTTTTAATAAAAAAATTAATTAAATATGTTAAATCTTCATCATGTATCTTAAAATCGTCTATAAACTGTTTATTGATATCTGAAATCATATGATCTGACATTCCTTGTCCTCTCCAATCAAAACATACAACATTATAATTTCTATCTAGAAGATCTTGAATAGTTTCAAAATATTTTTCTATAAATTCATTATGACCTTGTTGTAATATTATTGTCCCACTAGATTCTTTTTTATCTTTTGTCCAATACATCAATCTTATTTTTTTACCATCTTGCATTGGTATAAAAATAGCTTTTACTCCTTTCGGCGCTTTATAATTCTTTAATTCTAAATAAGGAGCTTTTCTGTAATCTAACATTTTATAAACATTGAATAATTTTTTTTCTTAACTATCATAGCAAAAAAAATGAGTGAAAAACAATGTCTTGGGAAAAAGATGTAAAAGAAATAAAGAAAAGAGAGAATCTTGTTCTTAAGCAAGGCGGTGATGAGTCTGTAGATATTCAGCATAAAAAAGGCAGGAAAACAATTAGAGAAAGAATCGATCTTATACTCGATAAAAATACTTTTGATGAAATTGGTAAAATCGCAGGATCACCAATTTATAATGATAAAAATGAATTGGAAAATTATGTTCCTGCTAATTTTCTTCTTGGTTTTGGAAAAATTAATAATAGGGATGTAATCATTGGGGGTGAAGACTTTACTTTAAAGGGTGGCTCGCCTAACTCTGCTGGTTTAAGAAAAAGTATATATACAGAAGAACTAGCATTAAAATATAAAATACCTTTAGTGAGACTTCATGAGGGTGGTGGTGGATCAGTTACTGGAGCGGGCGGTTCATCTAAAAGACCAAAAACCCCTAATAGCGATCCTGTTTTTTCAAGAAATAGATTCCAATCTCTTGCTGAATGTTTGGGTGTTGTTCCAGTTGCTTCTGCGGCTTTAGGGCCTGTTGCTGGTCTTCCGGCGGCTAGATTAGTTGCTTCACATTTTTCTGTAATGACTAAAAGGTCTCAAGTTTTAATAGCTGGACCTGCCGTTGTTAAGAGAGCTTTGGGTTTGGATATATCGAAAGAAGATTTAGGAGGTTATGAAGTTCACTTAAAATCAGGAGTCGTTGATAATCTTGCTGAAGACGAAGAAGATGCTCTTATTCAAATTAAATCTTTCTTATCTTATCTTCCTGATAATTGTTTTAACTTACCTCCTATAAAATCTGCCAATGACTCTGTTGAACGAAAAGAGGATGATCTTTTGACAATAATTCCTGAAGACAGAAGAAAAACATATAATATGAGAAAATTACTTAAAATGGTCATAGATAAGGATACTTTTTTTGAAATGAGCAAAAAATATGGTTCTAGTTTGATTACTGGTTTGGGTAGATTAAATGGTAAAACAGTAGGTATTTTAGCAAATGATTGTATGTATTATGCAGGAGCAATGACTGCTGAAGCTGCCTTAAAATTAAGGAGATTTGTAGATTTTGTTAATACTTTTAATATTTCCGTAATAAGTTTTGTTGATGAGCCAGGTTTTATGATAGGCCCTGACTCAGAAAAATCAGGAACTATTAGGCATGGTACCTCAGCTATATCAGCTGTTATGCAATCAGAAATTCCTTGGGCAAGTATCATAGTTAGAAAAGTTTTTGGTGTAGCAGGAGCTGCTCATTTTGCTCCAGATGGATATGTTTTATCCTGGCCTAGCGCAGAGACAGGAGCATTACCTGTAGAGGGAGGGGTTGCTATTGCGTTTAAAAATGAGATAGAAAATTCAAATGATCCTGACAAAAAGAGAAAAGAATTAGAAGAATTATTAGCTAAAAGATCTTCTCCTTTCCCAAGATCAGAGAATTTTTCTGTTCATGAGTTAATTGATCCTAGAGAAACAAGATTAAAATTAATATCTTGGTTAGAGCTAGCTATTAAATCACAAAATCCAAATGCTAAAAAATTTAAAGTTACAATGCGACCATAATTATAATCGTCCGTAATCGTCTTCAAATCGTTCAATATCCTCTTCTGAAATTTTATTTCCTATTTGAATTTCTACAAGTGTTAGTATCTCACTCCCAATATTCTCTAATCTATGAATATCACCTTGTGGAATAAAAATGTTATCATTTTCATCTAATATACATTTTGAGTCTTCAAGGTATACTTTTCCTTTGCCTTTAATCATTTGCCAATATTCAGATCGATGTTTATGTCTTTGTAAAGATTGCTTTCTTCCAGGTTTAATATTTATTTCTTTAATTTGGTAACCTTTACCTTTAGCTATTATTTTGAAGTTTCCCCAAGGTCTTTCTTCGCTATTTTCTATGTGATTTTTTATTAAACTTGAGCTGCTTTCAATTTTGTGTACACCGCCAATTCCAAATTTAAGATCAATATCTAATTTTTTACAAACTTCACTTTCTCTTATTTTACTCTCTTGACTTCTATCTCCGCCATTACAATAGCAAATAGTTTTATTTGGATTAGATTTATGAAAATCTATAATTGCCTGATTACTACTATTATCATTATCTTTATTTTGAATTATTACATTAGAAACATTTTTGAATTCTTCCAAAATTATAGCTCTCTGCTTGGCATCCATAAATGGCTTCCCCTTCTTTCTTGTAAGCCAATCATCACTATTTAAGAGAACAATGACTTCTTTTGCTATCTTGCTTGCATCTTTAATCATTGCAAGATGACCAATATGAACAGGGTCAAAACCTCCACTTAAAAGGGCATAGTCATATTTTTTCATGATATAATCTTAAATAAAAAAATTATGATATTTGAAATTATGTCAATAATCTACAGAAATGTTGACATAATAGGGGGTTAGCTCTAATTTCCTCAAAAAAGAGGTCAATATGAAAGTCAGAAATTCACTTAAATCCCTTAGAGGCCGTCATAGAGATAATAGGCTAATTAAGAGAAAGGGAAGACTTTATGTTATAAATAAAAATAATCGTCGCTTTAAAGCTAGGCAAGGTTAATTTTATTAAAAATAAATATTGATTTATTTTAACCTTAATAACTTTCTCATAATTGCAATTTTATTTTTCTTGGATAAAGTAAAATAATGAACATTCCTACAGAGACTATTGTTAAAAATAAACTTGCTCTCGTACAAGATCATATTAATAAAAATCAATTAAATAATGCCGAAAATATTTTAAATGATTTACTTCAAGAAGATCCTGTTTCAATAGAGTCGCTTATATGGCTAGCGTTAATTAAAAAAAAACAGGGTGATCTTAAATCAGCTCTAATGTTAGCTAATAAAGCAAACAATATTAACCCTAATAATTCTGATATTTTAAATTTAGTTGGATTATATTCGAATGATATTGGCGATACTGATAGTGCATTGGATTATTTTAAAAAATCGCAAAAAATTAAAGAAAACGCAACCGCTGTACTCGGGATTTCTAGTATTTACTGGGGATTAGATAAAAAGATATTGGCAATTAGCTATTTAGAAAAAAATATTTCTAAAATAAAGGATTATAGAATTCCAATGAAATTATCTGCAATGCAATTTGAAGAGAAACTATATAGTAAAAGTATTGAAAATGCCTGCCGATTAATTTTGGCAGTTGATGATAATCAAATAATAAATAATTTAAAAACACCTTTTGCAGACTCTCTATTTTATTTAGATAAAGATGCTTTTCCTTTTCCCGATAATAATAATGTAATCATCAGTTCCATTGAAAAACTTTTAGACGATGGCTCAGAGTACAGGAATTTAAAAAATGGTTTTTTTAAATTTGTTTTTAAAGATATTAAAGCTGATTTTTTTAAAGATAAAAAAGAAAAAATTTTTGATGAGGAATTTATTTCAGAGTATATAAACTCAAACTTTGACATTTTAAATGATGATTATTTCATAAAATATCTATCTTCTGATTTATTGTTAAAAAGATTAAAGAATTCATTGATATGCTGTCATCACATAGAAAGTATTTATACACAAACACGAAAGCATCTATTATCTAAAATTTTTATTGATAAATCATCCATCGGAGAAGAAGAGTATAAGTTGCTAAGTGCCTTATGTATTCAATGTGATTATAATGGTTATATTTGGGAGGTAACAGACAAAGAAAAGAAAGAGATCCAAAATTTAGAAGAAAAAATAATTGAGGATTTAAAATTAACGGATGATATTAATATTAACGAAGTATTAATTTATGCTTGCTACAAACCATTGTTAAACAATACCTCACTAGTTAATTATTTATCTAAAAAATTTAAAGATACCGATGAAATAAATTACGAAGTGATTCAATCATTGATTCTTGAACCGTTATCCTTAAGAGAGAATAATGATCACATCAAATCATTCAATAAAGTTAAGGACAAAACTTCTTTAAAAGTTATGAATATGTATAAAGAACATCCATATCCTAAATGGAAGGGAATTTACTATATTCCTAGTGAGATAAATGTACATCAAAGATATTATGATGGAGATTTAACTGAAAAGAATGATTCAAATATACCAAAAGAAATCTTAATTGCCGGTTGTGGAACTGGACAAGAATTAGTAACAGTTTCAAAAATTTACTCAAATTCAAATATAACAGCAATAGACATTAGTCTACCAAGTTTATCTTATGCCTATAAAAGAGCAAAAGATAATGATGTAAATAATTTTGAATTAATTCATATGGATTTACTTGAGTTAGTAAATTACAAAAAAAAATTTGATATTATTAATTGTTCTGGTGTTTTACATCATATGAAAGATCCTGAGCTAGGTTTAAATGCTCTGATTTCTTGTCTTAAGGAAGATGGATACTTAAATATTGGCTTGTATAGTAGAACTGCAAGGGAAAATATAACAAAACTAAGAAAATTAATTGCTGACAATAAGCTTAATAATAGTCAGGAAGAAATAACAAAAATAAGAAGGTCTATAATATTGGGATATGATGGCTATGAATCGTTTAATCACCTTCTAAATGTTAGAGATTTTTATTCTTTTAACGAAATGCAAGATTTACTTTTTCATCCTAGAGAACTTGTATTTAATCTTGAAGAAATTGATGAGATGTTAAGGAGAAATAATCTTGAATTTATTGAATTTGATAACAAATATCAAAAAGTAAAAGATGTGTATAATAAAAACTATCCCAAGGATAAAAAACTAAGATCAGTTAAAAATTGGATAGAATTTGAAGATAAATATCCATTAACATTTCTAGGAATGTACCAATTCTTTGCCAAGAGGGTAGATGAATAACAAATAATGTTAATTACTTATCTTATTATATTTTAATAACACGAATTAAATTCGTAGTACCAGGTTTTTTTAAAGGTAAGCCAGCAGTAATTACCATTTTTTCACCTTTT
>CEQN01208716.1_pt1 | contig 18092 bp, 18 predicted proteins | sample 427011 | NCBI WGS metagenome assembly CEQN01 (sample SAMEA2621277, study PRJEB7988) | marine metagenome | biome: marine biome (ENVO:00000447); feature: deep chlorophyll maximum layer (ENVO:xxxxxxxx); material: "saline water (ENVO:00002010), including plankton (ENVO:xxxxxxxx)" | depth 120 m
TTCAGACTCTGGTTCAGGTTGTGGTTCTGGTTGTGGTTCAGGCTGAGGTTCAGGTTCAGGCTCTGGTTCGGATTCTGGCTGTAGTTCAGGTTCAGATATATATGATTTCCTACTAGTTACAATATTTTCTGCTTTATCTCTCGTATCAGTAATTGTAGGAGAAGTTTGTTCACCAAGATCATTACATAGTGAATCCTGAGAACTTATTGTGGAGTTTTCAGATTCATTACTTCTTGGAGATGTTTCAGAATCATAACTAATATTAGATATAATTTTATTTAATTCACCTGTAAGAACATTATTTGTATCTGCACTACCAACATATTTCAATATACTATCTTCGTCGCTCATACGTTGTTTATCATTCACAGTTTCGTCAACCATTCCACTTGAATTAAGTTGTTTTATCATTATATCTTCATTTATAATACCTATATTCAGTTTAGCTCTTATCGATAATCTAGTAAAATATTGTTTATGATGTTCATGAAATACCTTGAGGTATCTTACAAACATTTTAATTTTTTCAGACAACAGAGCATTAGCATATCTGTAAGAATTAACTAAATTACCTATATTTAGCCCCTGCTTTGATTGTTGGGTATCATTTTCCAATTCGGAATCTTTAGCTATTCGATATGATTCTAATTCAACAATTGTATTGGTGATATAATCATGTAAATCAATAACTAATGAAAACCTATATATTCTATCAACATCTAGCACTTTGTAAACCGGAAATCTCTTATTAATCAACACTTTACTGCGGAGTGATTCGTTTGTAATCTCCTCTTCAATATATTTGCGAATTAATACGTATAATTGATAATATTCGCAATACATACGATTATCTATTTTCTTAAACGCATTTTTCATATTATTATATTCAATATCCAATAATTCATTTTGAAAATGAAACGCATCTATACCAAACATATATTCGGATTTTGAGTGCGTCTGTATCATATCTATGTATACTTTTTTCAAAACATTTATTTTAGAATTAATAGTATCAAATATATTGGAAATATCGCCTCGTAATTTTTTTATATTTTCAAAACTATGTTTCAATTGTAACGTATCCTTCATTAATATATATCAAGAAATTATTATACATTTAATATATAATGAGCGACGAAACGAAAAAAACTCAAGACGATGAAACGGCCTCTGTTGTTGATTTAGATGAAAATGCTATATGGACTGAGCATCATGAAAACATATTAATAGAGTGGGCAGATAAAGCAACTTGTTACAGATGGCTCCACGCAAAATCACATATTGACTATTCAAAAGCCAATACATGGTTTACAATACCAGTTATAATAATGAGTACCTTAACCGGAACGGCAAATTTTGCACAAGACAGGTTTCCTGACAATGTAAAACCAGTGTTTTCATCTATTGTTGGTTCAGTTAATATTTTCGCAGGCATTCTTACTACAGTTCAACAATTTCTTAAGATTAGTGAATATAACGAGGCACATCGTGCGTGTAGTATATCGTGGGGTAAATTCTATCGAAATATAAAGGTTGAATTAGCAAAAGAGCCGAAAGAGCGGACAAATGTAAAACAATTAATTAAAACACAAAAAGAAGAATTTGATAGATTAATGGAAATAAGTCCACCTATTGGAGAAAAAATAATAAAACGTTTCAAGAATGAGTTCTGCAATGAAAATAGTCCAAATTACGACCCTGATCTTAAAAAGCCAGAAATATGTGGAGCTTTAGAAACAACAAAAAACAGTGTATTTAAGGAAAAAGAAGCAATATTAGATACTGCTACGGCTGCCCTATTTACTGGAATAGCTAAAAATTTAGATTCAAGAAAAAGAAAAGATGTTATTGAAGGTATTATTACTAATTTCAAAGAGTTAAAAAATAGATATCCTACTGCCGATGAGGTAATGAGTGAAATGGATAACAGGGGAAGCATTGAACTAATTTCTTCTATTTTGAAAGAAAAAGAAGATGTTGACAATGGGGAAACAAATCCACTTGGAGAGAATAACGCTTAATATATTTATAAGTCTTCTTAAAAAATAAATATATTAATCCTTTCGATTTACATTATAAAATATATCTCCTGTTTCTTCTGGCAACATACACCAAAATGAAATTAGTGCAATAAACCATATTAAATAGCTACCATATACATCAAAACCAATATTTAAGAAATTAAAAGCAAATACTATTAAATAAGAGAAAAATACTATTGATATTAACCCTATTAATATTCTGAATGCTTGATACATTATATAATAATCTAATATTATTCTATTTTAATTTTATACATATCGTCTACTGAATCAATATTATTAGTATTAACACTAAAATAAGAAACGGGGTATTGGTTAGAATATTCTCGTATACAATATTTTATATCGTTTTCTTTATAATAAATAAGACTGTAATAATTATTTATATAATCTATTTTATTTTTTACATCTTCATTAGCGTTTCTTATTAGCTTTATCTTATCTAAGAATAATGCAAATCTAACTATTCCACCTGCTTTATATTTTCCGTTTTTTCCAGCAATTAAATAATTATTTATACTGTAAGGAAGAAAATTTTTATTCCACACAGACCTTTTCAATGCCTCATTATAATTGCCAAAATAATAAAATGGTCCTTTTGATGCATATAATGAAGCTTTTTGAACACCAAATACTGATATGGCTTTTACATAATTTAAATAATTTCCATAATAACAAGCAATAGGCGATGGTAAAATCCTTTTTTCACCATCAATCAAAAATAGTAGACTAGAATTTTTCAAAAAAAAAGAAACAACTTCTTCATCAACATTCATATGCAAATAATATTTCTTATTAATAATTTCATCTACAAGTAAAAACCACAGTTTATCCTTTTTTGTCTTATAATTAACATTTTCAATAATAAATATCATTTCATAAAATAATATATTGTCTATACAACCTGTATAATTAATTTGTTCATCAAAATCGATAAATATTTTTTTAATGATATTATATCCTTCCTTACTGGGAACATTTCCTTGATATTTAAATTGTAATAACTTTAATGTATCGTTATCATTAATAAACAAGAATTGTAAAAATGGATTAGACATATTATCAATAACATAAAAACAAATCTTTAAAGTATCTCCTTCTTTAATATTCGGTTCACCTATATTTAAAATATCTTTTCCCTTATAAGATAAATCTACCATATATAGAATTATAATATTTATTTCTGTGGTTTATGTCTAATTCCTTCTTTAATTTTAATCTCTCTGTTATCCAATACAAATTCAGCAACATCACTAGAATCGATATTTGGGTCATCGCCGAAATATTTGGCAAGACTTTCTAATAAGTATTTTTTACTTAATGGTGCTCTAACTTTATTACTTGTATACATTATTTTACCCTCCGATAAATCAAAACAATCTATTTCGTTATTTTTCATAACATCAACTAAAGTTTCAGACAACTTATTTTTCTGCGTTCTTCTCTTTTTAATTTCAGCCTGTAATAATTTTATTTCATTATCGGCTTTTATCCATTCTTTAACAGAATTAACTAATTCTTCTTTAGTAGTCATTATAATATAAAATTAAGTTTTTTTATATTATTTATCTATAATCACTTCTTTTGCTATACTTTTAATTATTTTATTATCAACTTTATCATCGTCACATTCAGTAATAGTTTTTACCATTTTAATGTAATTATTTCTCCCTTCTTCAGTTTTATTCCAAGTAGGATTCTCTAATTCCCATTCTTTTATTTTATTAATTTGTCTCTTAGCTAATGAATTAATAGCTCCCTTCATTATAGTATTATCTTCATTGTCCTTTTCCCATGTATTATTATCTTTAACATATAAAATTTCACGTTTTATATCACTACAATGAATAGGTCTTTTATGCAGTTCTAATTGTTTTAATTCACGAATAAAAATATTACTAATACCGGTAATGTAACCATTTTGTCTAGTATTGTCTAAATCATTTAATTCTAATTTTAAATTGGTTATAAAATCAGTTAAATTAATAGCATCTTTACATTCTTCATTTAGAAACAAATTCAAATTAAATTTATTGTTTATAGTTGTGTTCCCTATTTTTGGTATCATATCTTTTACTAATTCTCTCATTTCTTTATTTTCCAATAACATGTTTTGATTCTGAGATACTAATGTAGAAATCATTGTTCTCAATTCTCTCTTTTCTCTATCGCTATTTTTAACAATACAATTTTTCGTATGACGGTTAAAGCTTTGAATATGTTTATATTCCTTTCCACATTCACATTTATAAAGGGGAGCATATTTTTTGAGCATTTTTGAGCATTTTCCATTTTTGTGTTTTTTTGTAGAACAATGTTGTTTGAATAAAAATATTTTATCACACGAATAGTCACATTTTTCACAATAATACTGTTTTTTTTCCTTACTGACATTTTCAGAGCATATTTTTTCGAGCATATTTGTTGTATAATGCTCATAAAAATATGCTTAAACCCTTTGAATTCAATAATTTTAGTTCCTTTTTTTAAGTTGTATTTTTTACCTACATAAGTTTTTAAAAAATATTTGATGAAATCCCTACATATAAGTCACAAGTGATTTTTGCACGTTTTTTTTTTCATTTTTAATTCTATTTTCCCATTTTGGACATTTATTTTTGTCCTTTTTTGAAAAATGGAATCAAAAATGAAAAAAAAAATCGGCACACATTAACATTTTTTTGATAATCTAATTACCAAATCTCTTTTATTACCACTTAAAGTAAGATTTCTATTTCTTAACATTTGTTTTAGTATAACAACAGTGTTATTATTATATAAATCTTGCATTTCAGTTGTCCAAGTGATATCAATATTACTATTCTTTTTCTTTGTAAGATTCCAATGTTTTTCACATATATTACCGTATTTGCTAACAAAACCGTTTTCATTACAGCATAAACCTTTATTTTTACCTGATTTATAAATCCAACTACAAGTTTTATGTTTTAAAGAAAATTTAGTAGGAACAGTTACACCATTTAATTTACATACACTATCAATACAAGGTATACAAGGTAATATATTATTAGTTATTTGTCTACAATAAGGACATTTAATTTGATTAATTTTTAGTTTGGTAGTTTCATTTGGATTATATTTTGTTTTTTGTCTTACAATTTCATTGTAAAGAGGTATATAATTAAATTTGTGATTACATGATAATGTAATAAAATTATCGGTCAATGGTTTATTTTCTATTAAACAATTATCGTTAGAATCATGATACTCATTATTTAGTTCATCAAAAAAATTAATATCGCCTTCTACTACGTATTTCATTATATATTTGATATTTATCTCTTTATATATATTAATGTCTTCTAAAAAGACCTGGGGAAATGCAACATGGTATTTAATTCACACTTTAGCCTATAAAATAAATGATGAAAGTCATATAGGTGAATTAATAAATCAATTATATAAAATATGCGACAATTTACCATGTATTGAGTGTAGAGATCACGCAATTATATTACTAACTAAAAACAACTTTAAAAATATTAATAATAAACAACAATTAATATTATTTATGTTAGAATTTCACAATGCTATAAATATTAAACTAGGCAAAAATAAATTTACCATTGAAGAACATAATAAAATGTATTCGCGTGGAAATACACAAGCGATTATTAATAATTACATGGAAATGATGAGACATCAAAATTATAACGAAAAAGCATTAATACATTCATATAGGCGAAAACAATTTCTTATAAATTTTAAAAAATATTTAAATACAAATATTAGTAAATATGATTAAATTAATTTTAATTATCAATCGTAGTAATTATTTCTCCTGACCTAGTATTCCTGCATTTAAACATCTTATTTTCACTACTACATTGCTGTTTATTGCTATTAAAGTCATCAAAAAATAGCAACTGTTCTAAGTTATTCATAGTCAATAAAGAATACCAAATAGTTCCTAAAACTAAACCGAATAATATTCCTACGAATACACCCGTTGTATCTGTGCAATTATTTTTAACTTTAGTAATTGCATCTATACCAATTAACAAAATTAATGTAGTAATTAAATATGTATTTATTTGATTATTATAAAACATAGGCAAAAAAAGATATGCAAATGTAAAAGCCAGATGTAGTGCACTTGACGAAGGACTTTTAAATTGTGTCCAAAATGGTATTTCGATTAAATTACACATAGCAGGAGGAATAGATTTATCATCCATACTAAATATAGGACCAGCCATATAATTGATAATCGAAGCTAGTAACACGCCCATTAAATAAACGATACCCTTCATATTAAGGTTAAATAATGATAGCATTACTAAAAAAAATGTAATTAGAGTAGGTGATAATGTAGAGGTTAATTGTAACATATTAGAAAATGTTAATTGAATAGCCATCTATATATATATATAATAAATATATTAATGACAACTAATCAAATATGATGTCTAATACACTATTTATATTATCAACACTAATATAATTAATATATGAATATTTACTATATTTTTTAATAAATTTAAGATAATCATTATGGTTATCTTTTGGATATATAAATGTAGTTACACCAGATTTTATACCTCCCAATAATTTATTTTCAAGTCCGCCTATTTCCGTTATACTACCTTGAAGACAGATTTCTCCAGTTATAGCATATGTATTTTTAATTTTTCGGTTTGTAAATAAACTATATAATGCTATTGTAATAGCCGTACCAGCCGAAGGTCCATCTTTTGGTGTTGCTCCTTCGGGTAAGTGTATGTGAATACCATTTGTTTTATTTAACTCTTTGCTAATAATTTCCTTTTCTTTTTCCGTTAATAAATCCCAAGCTAATGATTTTGCCACATTCATACTTTCTTTCATTACATCACCTTGCATGCCTGTTAATTTTAAATCAAGAAACGTATTTGATGGAAAATAATTGCATTCTATAGATACAATTCCTCCATTACCCATAGAATTAGCCCACAACCCGTTAATCATTCCAACTTTACTTTGATTAATTATTTGTTTTCTTTTAACCGATTCCCTATCTACTAAATATTTATTTTTAATATCATTAATTGTAACTTTTATGGGTAAAGGTGCGTTATAATATTCTTTTAGTATATTCAAATTAATCTCTCCAACTATTTCAAATAATAGTTCTTTTAACTTTCTAACACCTGGTTCATTAGTATACTCTTCTATTATATATTCAATAACATCGTCTTCAATATTGATAACGTCAACTAAACCCATATTTTCATATATTTCTTTTAATAGGAACTTATTGGTAATGACAATTTTATCATCAATAGTTAAATAATTAAATTTAATTCTATGGATTCTATCTAGTAGAATGCGATCCACAAGAGAAACATCGTTGTAAGAAAATATAAATAAAACCTTGGACAAATCTAAATCTATTCCATTGAAATATTTATCTTGAAAACTACTATTCTGTGTAGTGTCTACTAAATGTGTTAAAATACCAACAATCTCCTTTCCTTGTTCGGTATTACTAATTTTATCTAATTCGTCAATAAATATAATAGGATTCATGCATTTTTTTTCCATTAAAATATCCACTATTCGTCCCCAGTTAGAGCCAACATATGTGTAATTGTGGCCATCTAATATACTACCATTTGAAGAACCACCTATAGCAATAAACGAAAATGGTCTAGCTACATTATTTTCATCCAATAAACATTTTGCTATTCCTTTTTTTGCCAATGATGTTTTACCTACGCCTGGAGGTCCTTCAAATCCAAAACAATAACCACTTTGCTTTCCATTAACCCATTGACCGATTATACGTTCTATTTGTCTTTTAGCATCATCGTGGCCATATACAGCATCGTCAAGAATGCTGTTAATATCAGACATGTATGAATTAATATAATTAAACTTGCAATTTATTGAATTAATATAAGAGTATATCGAATTAATATAATCATTATTTGTATTTTTACATAATTCTATTAAATATATATTATTATTAATAAACATTTCTTGTTTCTGATAGTAGTTTAAAAATAATTTAATATTATTAATTATTTGTTTGTTTGTTTTTTTCGTTTTATTAATTTTTTCAAAATGTAATTTATATTTTTTAATAAAATCATTAATTGAATTAACAAATGATAGTAAATTCTTTTTTACTATATTTTGTAAATTGCTAATAATGTGATTTATAATGTATGTGTTAATATTGTTGTTATTTAACATAGATATGTTTTGTTTTAATTCAATACTAGTTAGATTTTCTTTGTATAAGATTAAATCAAAATTTATGCTATTATCTATCGATAATTTAATTAAATTATTATAAATAGTTCTACATTCTGGAATAATAGTTAAAATTTGTTCTTCTTTAAAAATACCAAAAGGTATTTTCAATAATCCTTCTATATATTGTCTAGCTTTTGACCCTGAATCGTCATTTTTAGATTTCACCTCTTTTAATTTTATTAGAGCCTTTTCCTTAACATTATCGTCTGTTTTAATCAAATATATTTGTTGTTCTAAATCGATTTTATTATTATCAAATTTAGATGAATTATATTGAACAGACATAGTCATTGCATGTTTAAAAATTTTCTTTATATTCCATGGTAAGCTATCAAATAACAAGGTTTGTTCATTTGTGTCTATATTTTGATTAGTATCGTTTGTTAAAAGATCATATAATAAGTAAGCTAGGAATAAACTTTCTTGGTCTTCTGTATCTAATAATAATTGAATTATAGTATTTCTTTGATTATATAATTCTTCTTTCAAAAAATCGTTTGTCAATTGAATAATGGTTTTTTTTTTAATGTTAGTAATATTATTAATATATATATTAAAACGATTAATAATGTCATCGTCGTTATAAATTAAAAAATCTTTTAGTGTCAGACAAGATTTAAATCTATTACTAATTTCATCATTTACATTATTATTTTTAAACTTCACTAATATATTATTAATTCTATTGTATATATAATCGTAATTTAAACAGTCTAATAGTAAATCATCCAAAATACCACATATAACTATGGTTTTTTTTTCTTCATAAATATTTATAGTTACTTTTATACCATAAACTTTAATATGAAAATTGTCACTTAATTTTGATAAATCTATACATTCTAAGTTATTTGAATCTTTTTTTAGATTTTTATTATTTTTAATAGTAAAACTAATAGGGTGGAAATATTTTAAAATAATATCTAACTTACCACTATCTTCATTATTTAAAGAAATTTTAATATCCCTATTAAAAATAATATATAATAAATCACTTATATTTTCTGTTCCGAAAGTTTGTAATAATTCTGATAATTTTTTTGTTATGTCATTATATTTATCAGTAGAATCATTTGATAATAATGATAATGAAACAAATATTACATTCAAATTATTAATACAAACATTTAGTTCGTTAGAACCAAAAATATCCATAATTTTATATTTTTGTATAACTAATATTGTCCTTTTAATTATTTCTTGCAGTCTTTCTTTTTGATATACACAAGTTGTAATATTTGTATTCATATATATATCTATTACTTATTATAAAAATATATAACAAATAATTTAAAAAATTATTACAATAATATTAAATGGGAATTCCAAGTTATTTTTCGTATATAGTTCGCAATCATAGAAATATTATGGTTCAATATAAATCAAACAAAATTACCATCCATAATTTATATATGGATTGTAATTCTATTATATATGATGTTATTTATGAATTAGAAAAAAACAATAAATCATTGTCAAACGATAGTTATATTATCAAGTTAATATGTGATAAAATAAAAGCATATATTAATTTAATTAAACCGAAAAATAATGTATATATTGCGTTTGATGGTGTCGCACCATTTGCTAAGATGAATCAACAAAAAACACGCAGATATAAGACATATTATGAAAACAATCTGTTTAAAAAAATAGGTATTAATAAAGTAAAATTATTTGACACTACATCTATAACACCTGGAACTGAGTTTATGAGCAAATTAAGCATTGAAATAAATAATGAATTTAAAAATCCAACAAAATTCAAATTAAAGAAACTACTAGTATCTACATCTGAATACAAAGGCGAAGGAGAACATAAAATATATCAATATATACGCGATAATGTAGAAGAGCACAGGAATACCACAACAGTAATATATGGATTGGATGCGGATTTAATTATGTTAACATTGAACCACTTATATATATCTAAATCTATGTATCTTTTTCGTGAAACACCGTATTTTATAAAAAGTATAGATAATACTTTAAATCCCAATGATAATTATCTGTTAAATATACCAGAGTTTGCAAAAGTATTATCATGTGAATTAAATGATAACAAACCGACAAGTAATAATGATTATAATCGTGTATTCGATTATATATTTCTCTGTTTTTTCTTAGGGAACGACTTTTTACCTCATTTTCCAAGTTTAAATATAAGGACTACAGGAATAGATAGATTATTAGATGTGTATAAAAAAGTATTAAGCACAACAAAAAGTAATCTAATAAAGAATGATAAGATAAAATGGAATATTTTGAGAAAAATAATACTGGAGTTATCAAAAAATGAAGAGCAATTATTAATAGAAGAATATCAATTAAGAGAAAAGCAATCTAAGTCAGTAAAGAAACGTAAACTAGAAAAGGATGAAAAATTACAATCAATACCATTATTAGACCGTTCGGTGGAAGAGTATATTAATCCATATGAAAATGGATGGAGAGAACGGTATTATCAAAAATTATTCAATATTAATATAGATGATGATAGATGCAAACAAATATGTATTAATTATCTAGAAGGATTAGAATGGACCTTTAAATATTATAGAGAAGAATGTAAGGATTGGAAATGGACATACAGGTATAACTACCCTCCTTTGCTTTGTGATTTAGTGAGATATATACCTTCATTTGATACCGAGTTTATCACCGAAGTAAATGGTTCAGTTGAACCTTTAACACAACTTAGTTATGTATTACCTAAAAGTAGTTTGTATTTACTACCTAAAATTATAGAACAAGAGTTATTAGATAAATTTAAAAACGAATATGATACTAATATATCAATAGATTGGGCATTTTGTAGATATCTATGGGAAGCACATATAAATGCAGGTAATATAAATATAGAAGATATTGAGAATATAGTAAAAAATACTACAAATATTACAAAAAATAAATAATAGTATAATTGATATAAAACAAATCTAGTAGTAAAATATAATATGTCTTCGAGGGAAATAATAGAGGAACTAGAAATTGATCAGTTTAAAGAATTATTAAAGAATATTGGTAATAAAATTATTATTGTAAAATTTACAGCTGAATGGTGTAAACCCTGTAAAAAAATTCAACCATTGGTAAATGAAAGTTTTAACAAATTAAACGATACATTTGTTATATTTGAAATTGATATTGATGAAACAATGGAATTATATTATGCATTAAAAACCAAAAAAATGGTGAATGGTATTCCGTCAATTTTAGCATATTATGGTAATGAAAATAGAGATGTGGATAAATGGTATATACCATCTGATTCAGTTATTGGTGGCAATGAAAGTGAAGTAAAACTTTTTTTTGATAGATGTCAAATAAAGGGTGCAACTATGTAAAAAGGCAACTATGTAAAAAAGGCAACTATGTAAAAAGGCAACTATGTAGATATATAGAGTGATAAAATTTTATATTTTAGTATAGTTTAAAATATAAAAACGATAATATATTTATATGGACAATTTGGATTTAAATCTTGATAATTATGAGTTACAAGATTTATTAAATTTATTTCATTTATCATATAATTTTACCGAAGTAGATTTGAAAAGGGCAAAAAAAATAGTATTGAAAACTCACCCAGATAAAAGTGGACTATCAAAAGAATATTTTTTATTTTTTTCAAAAGCATATAAAATTATATATTCTATACACGAATTTAGAATGAAAGGAAAAGGTCCCACAGAATATATGGTTGACGAAGAAAACAATGAAGTAATTAAAAATATATCAAAAGGGGAAAAATTTAACAAAATATTTAATGAATTATTTGAAAAATACAACGTAAAGGACGATGAAACCGAAAAAGGTTATGGTGACTGGTTAAAATCAAATGATGACATTGATACAACTACAACTACTAAAGAAAATATGGCAACAACATTTAATAAATTAAAAGAAACGGCTAGCAATATGATAGTAAATAAATCATATGAAGAAAATATTAATAATAATTATAACAATTTAACCGGAAATGCACCCGAAACATACAGTTCCGATATATTTAGTTCTCTCCAATATGAGGATTTACAAAAAGCTCATATAGAAAATGTAATACCAGTTACAGATAAAAATATAAAAACGTTTAAAAATGTAGAAGAATTAAGGTTACACAGAGAGTCGCAAAGTGTAATTCCACATACATTAGAGGAATCACGAACAATATTAGAGGAGCAAAAAAAAATAGAAATAAAAAACGATACAGAGCGTGCCTATAAATTGGCAAAACAAGATGAAATGTATAAGGAAATAAATAATAAATTTATGTCAAATTTATATAAATTGACAATATAGACAATAATAATATTAAATTAGTATATATATGAATAAAATAAATGTATTTTTGATGTTTATAGTTTTATTATTTGTAGGAATAATTTATGCTGAATTTAAAAAAAAATATTTAGAAAACGACGAAGAACGCGATTATCGGATGGTTAAAAAATATTTATTAAATGATTCGAATTTAGCATTAAAAAAATTACCAAATAGTAAATTACCTATCATATGGATTCACAGTAAATATGATATGAATGCGCGTAATTGGTTGAGTTTTAATTCGCGAAACACTAAGAATCTAAATCAACCTTATAAACATTTAATGATTAAGTCAATCATAGATCATTGTGGTTGTGATTTTAATGTTTGTTTAATTAATGATAATTCTTTTATAGATTTAATTCAGCATTGGAATATAGATATAAATATAGTATCTGATCCAATTAAAAATAATATTCGTAACTTAGCGTTTGCACGTATATTAGATAATTATGGAGGATTAATATTACCAGATTCTTATCTATGTCTAGATAATATTAAAAACATATACGATAATGGTATAGAAAATAATAAGTTATTTGTTGGAGAATTATTTACTAGAAATATTAATCACGTTGAAAATAAATTAACAGAAAGAACAGCTTATCATCCTAGTCCAAAGTTTATGGGTTGTGGTAAGGACAACGATGTTATAAAATGTTATATTCATTTCTTAGAGCATTTAATTTCATTGGATTATACAGATGAAAGTAAATTTAATGGTGAAATAGAAAACTGGTTAAATGCTAAAATAATGAACAATAAAATAAATATTATAACAGCAGAATATTTGGGAGGTCGTGATGCAAAAGGAAAAATTGTAACTATAGATCAACTCATGGGTAATACGTTTATTGAATATACTGAATTATTACAAGGAATCTATGTTTCCGATGATGAATTATTATTAAGATCAAAATATTCTTGGTTTTCTAGATTGTCTATTTCACAATTATTAGAAAGCGATACCATATTAGGTAAATATATATTACTTTCGTCGGAAAATTCTTGCAGTTCTAATAAATCTTCTTCGGTTAATTCGGGTAATTGTGGAAACTCTGTTAGTATATAATAAACAGGTTCGTATTTTGATTTATTGAATTCACATTTATTTGTATAAATAATATTATTGGCTTTACAAATTTGTCTTATTATAGTAATTAGCTTATTATAAGTATTAACATTAGTTATGTATTTATGTTTTGATATATGATAATAATTCTTAAGTTCATTGCAAAAAGGTTCCAATAGATTATGATACTTCAGTTTATTAAAAGATATTTTAGTAAATATTATAGATTTTATATTATTTACTTCACAATTATCACAAACTTTTTGTAGAAATTCAAAGAAAAAATCGTTCGGAACATTATATTTAAAAATCTGTTTCGACATACTAATTAAATATAGAAATTAAATTATTAGTAAATAACGCAAGTTCTATTTCATCTTCGTGAATATCATAAAAAATTGTAATATATTTGCATATTAATTTAAAAATATAGTATTTTTCATCTTCACTTAACTGTTTTGTTATTTTAACAAATATGAAATAATTATCTAATATATCCATTACAGAATACCCCCTGTCAACTAAGTTATATAGTATTTTAATAGAATTAATATAGTCCTTTTTAGTTTTACATAAATCGGTGTATTTTTCAAAATCTTTAAAAGAAATATTGGTACATACATTTACTGCAATATTTATATCAATATCGGACACCAATAATTTGAATTTTTCCAAATAATTAATCATAGTTCTAACAGAATTGCTTGATATTGATATTATAAATTCTTCTGCTTCGCTTGTGATACTAATATTTTCTATTTTACAAATTCGTTTCATTATTTTTGATAAATTTGATTCACGAAGTGCTTTAATTTTAATAGAATTTATTCTAGATTGAATACTTTCTATTACTTTGTTAGTATTATTACAAGAAGCAATGAAATGCACATTATGACTATATTTGTCTATAAAATTTCTAAATACTTGTTGACTTTGTTCATTTACTATATCCAAGTCATCCAAAACAAGTATTTTTTTCTTACCTGCAATATTGCATGCTGTTTGGCAAAATATTTTAACATCGCTTCTATAGTATGAAATACCTTGTTCTTTTAGTGTATTAATATACATTATGTTATCATTATTGTCAATATCTTTATAATAATCTCTCAACACTGCAGATATCAACGACGATTTACCACAACCAGAATCACCTATAAACAAAATATTTAAATTATCCATCTTTATTAAAATTCTTATAAGTTCTAATAATTTTTCATCCATTTCGAAATCTTGTAAATATAATGGTTGATATTTATAAATAAACGGTAAATCCATTTATTTAATTCGTAAATTATTATTTAAGTTTTTGTTAATATCATATATTAATGAATGACCACAAAGATTATTATAATATATTGGGTGTAAATAAAAAGGCAAGCCATGATGAAATAAAAAAAGCATTTAGAAGATTATCATTGGAGACACATCCAGATAAAACAGGAAATAATGAAGATTCTACAAATAAATTTAAAGAGATAAATGAGGCCTGGGAAGTATTACAAGATCCAACAAGAAGAAAACAATATGATATGGGAAATGTGTTTAACGATTCAGTAGGAATAAATCCGGAAGATTTATTTAAAGAATTATTTGGTGGTGGCAATCCTTTTGGTGGTGGTATGTTTCAAGGTATGGGTCCTAATTTTGATAATGTTGAAACACATTTTTTTCATATGGATGGCAACGGTATTTCTGGGATGCCAAATATAAATATTAGACAAGCAATGTCTAAACCAACGCCGATAATTAAAAAAATTAAAATACCAATTGAATATGCATACACAGGATGTAATATACCAATTGAAATCGAAAGATGGATACAACATTCTTCTACTAAGGAAAAAGAAAACGAAACATTATATGTTAAGATTCCAACAGGTGTAGATGAAAATGAAATAATTGTATTGAGAGAAAAGGGTAATGTTATAAATGAAAGAAACAAAGGAGACGTAAAAATATTTGTGACAGTTGAAAATAAAACTGAATATATACGAAAGGGTTTAGATTTAATATACTATAAATCAATCTCCTTGAAAGAAGCGTTGTGTGGATTTTCATTTAATATGAAATATATAGACGGACGTAATTTCCAGATAAATAATGGTGAAGGTAATATAATAAGTCCAGGATTTAAAAAAGTGATCCCGAATATGGGTATGAAGCGAGATGATAATGTAGGTAACTTGATTATAGAATTCACTATTATATTTCCCGAAAAATTATCAAAAGAAAAAATAGATATACTAAAAGAAAATTTATAGCTATAATATAAATGGATTGTATTGACAGTATAGGTTTTGGTACAATTAGTTCAATAACCACAATATTGGGATTATTGTCCGGATTTTATGTATTAGATGTTAAAAAAATAATAGTAGTAAGTGCTTTATTTTCATTAATGATAACAGATCCAATAAGTGATAGTTATGGGATTTATATCTCTATTAAAGATAAGAATGATGAATTAGCAATAGAAAAATTTAAAGATATATTTAAATCCAAGTTTATAATATCATTAATATATTTAAGTATTTTATATATATTTCCCTTAAAATATGGATATATAATATCGTTTATATTAGGATATACATTAATAACATATGAAATGTATAATCGTTTCAAAGATTTCAAAATAATATTAATAGAATTATTTTTAGTATCAATATTAATTATTACATTATTTTCTGTAAATAATGGATTAAAATTATACAAAATGTATAATCGTCCCTCTGGATCCGGGATAATCCGTTCGACATGGAATGGTTCTTATAAATAATATCACATAGATATACCATAATAATGTTTTAAAATGTAAATAATATATTATTATTATTAATATATTATTAATAATATATATATATATGTCTAGTATCAAAATTAAGAATGGTTCGAGAAGTGAAAAAAACGGATGGATAAATATTACAGTTAAGGGAAATCCTTATGAACGAGGCTATGCAAATGGATATTTAGTTGCTCCTGAATTGAAAAGTATGTTTCGTATTTTAGATTTTAGTCTGATGGACACTTATGGGTTTTCTCGCGAATTCTTTTCCGAAGTAATAGGAGAACTATATGGGTCAAAGATTAAAGATAATTTTCCTGAATTTTATGAAGAAATCAGAGGTATTAAAGAAGGAGCTGCTGCACGTAATGTAAAATTATCAATGGATGATATGCTAATGTGGAACTGTAGTTATAGTATACCATATATTGCAGATTATATACCCAAATTAGTAGTATTTAACCCAAAACTGAATCAAAAATATGGATATTTATTTGCAGGTAGCAAATTAACTGACGTTGAAAAAATTGACTACGGTATGAAAATTGACAAATGTACTGGATTTATTGCTGTTGGTGATTATACAAAAGATGGTAAAATTGTATGCGCGCACAATACATTTGATTTTTTCGTAGAGGCACAACATTGTAATATAGTTATTGAAATTAAACCAACAAAGGGTCATTCCTTCATAATGCAATCTCCACCCGGACACATCGCAAGTGGAACAGATTATTTTGTTAACAGTAATGGATTAATATGTACCGAAACTACACTCGGTGGATTTAACGTATTTGAATTAGATGACCCTATATGCTGTCGTATTAGAAATGTTGTACAATATGCCAACACATTAGATGATTGTGTAGAAATGTTAAAAAAAAACAACGGCGGTGATTATGCTAACTCTTGGTTATTTGGTGATACTAAATCAAATACAATTATGCGCGTTGAATTAGGATTAAAATATGTAAAGGTAGAAAAGAAAAAGAACGGATATTTTGTCGGATTTAATGGTCCAACGGATGATAGAATACGAAACTTAGAATCAAAAAACACTGGCTTCGATGATATACGTAGACATCAAGGTGCGCGACGTGTAAGATTGACCCAGTTAATGAAATTGTATAAAGGAAAAATAGATATAGATATTGGTCAAAGAATTTTGGCCGATCATTATGATGTTTATTTAAATAAAATCAATCCTAGTTCAAGAACGTGTTGTAGTCATTATGAATTGGATAATCGCGAATATATGTCACAAAGTGACAGACCGAAACCTTACCAACCATTAGGTGCTTTGGATGGAATAGTAACGGATACAACACTTGCCAAGAAAATGGGATTTTCAGCACGATGGGGTTCATCTTGCGGAATGCCTTTTGATGCAAAAGATTTTATTCGTGCTCATCCCCAATGGGACCATTTGGAACCATATATGCCCGACCGTCCATCACAACCATGGACTACTTTTACAGGCAATGCGAAAAAACCTAAAACCACACCGCGTAATAAAAAGAGTAATAAATCTACTCGTAGAAAGTAAATCATTATATATCATAAAAATTATATACCATAAAAATTATATACCATAAAAATTATA
>CEQN01209164.1_pt1 | contig 18080 bp, 12 predicted proteins | sample 427011 | NCBI WGS metagenome assembly CEQN01 (sample SAMEA2621277, study PRJEB7988) | marine metagenome | biome: marine biome (ENVO:00000447); feature: deep chlorophyll maximum layer (ENVO:xxxxxxxx); material: "saline water (ENVO:00002010), including plankton (ENVO:xxxxxxxx)" | depth 120 m
ATGCAACTCCAGCAATTGACGGTAAGTTATTTAATAAATAATTATCTATCATACTATTTGGAATAAATTGAATCGTGGTATTTTTTTGCCAGTTCAATTTTAAAAATTCTTTTCCATCTTCTTTTCTATTTAATGTGAGTTTTACAGTTTTTAAATCATCATTCTTAATTAGGGAAGAAGTTATATTTATAGTAGAGGGATTATCTTGTATTCTGTCCGTAGTAAAGTGCCACCTACTTTTATAGGTAGGAACTGAGACTCCATTATCCGTTGGTTTGTAATGGATATCAATTAGAGTTTCTTTTGCCTCATCCCAATTATAGCTCTGAACACTAGCTAAGCTCGTCAAGATATGCACTGTACAATCTGAAACATCGAGCCGAAAAATGGGATCTGTATCTTGACCACTTTCTTCGCCAAGACAAAATAATTCGTAAGGTTTTCCTACTTGCCAAATCGCAAATGCTTTAAGTCGGTCGTGAAAGTCTGGAAATTTTTTGTGAAACTTTGGAAGAATATTAGAAATTTCTTTTTCATTTAATTCCCATGGCTTTGGCAAAGTTTCAATCCAACTATATGATTTATTACATCCGAAAGAATACAATAATAAAAAAACTGATAGTTTTTTAATCAAAAAACTATTCAATTCTCTATCCATCTTTCACGCCACTCAAGATCATTTCTTTTTTCAGAAAATCCCAATTCCTCATATACAGAAGAATGGATTTTTTGGCGCCAATCAAAATAATTTGGATTTTTATAATTGCGATTAGGATGCACCGCATTAGTTAAAAGAATTACAAATATTTGATTTTCTGGATCAATCCACAATGATGTTCCAGTGAACCCAGTATGACCAAAACTACTTGCGGATAAATATACCCCTCCTGAAGATTGTCCCGATGGAGTATCCCATCCCAATGCTCTTGAGCTACCTTCAATAGTATTCGCTCTTTTTGTAAAATTAGTTACTGATTGTGATTTAAATATTCGTTTCCATCCATAGATACCACCATTAAGCATCATTTGTGAAAAAATTGATAAGTCACTAGCTGTGGAGAATAGCCCCGCATGCCCAGCAATTCCTCCAATACTTTTTGCATTTTCATCATGAACATAACCTATTATAGTCTCACCATAAAGGCTACTATATTCTGTAGGAATTATTCGTTTTATTTTTTCAATCGGCGGATTATAAAAAGTTGTTTTCATTCCTAAAGGTTTAAACACAACAGAATCTACGTACTCATCTAATGATGATTGAGATACTGATTCAATTATTTTTCCTAAAACTATCAAGCCTATATCAGAATATATCATTTTTTGATTAAGTGGTATCTCAGGCTCTGTATTCATAATTGAATCAATTTTTGTTTGAATATTTCCATCCATTAAAAAATATTTTTTGAATGGTGGTAACCCGCTAGTATGAGTTATTAAATGACGGATAGTAACCTTTGATTTTTGATCAAAAAACATTTTTTGTTTTCCAATAAACTCAGGTAAATAAGTAATAACTTTGTCATCTAAAGATAATTTTTTCTCATCAACTAACTTCATCAAAGCCGAAGTTGTAGCTACAACTTTAGTAATAGATGCAAGATCATAAATATTACCTCTCATTACCGGTTTTTTCTTAGAATAAGTATGGTAACCAAAAGCTTTGTGTAAAAATATATCACCATTCTTTGCCGCAAGTATTACTCCTCCAGGAAACGCAGAATCAGCGACAGCTTCCAATAGCATTTGCTTTGTTTCATCAACATTGACTGATATTTCATTCGGACGTATTCTTTTAATTTCTTTACCTGGTATCCAGGATTGCTCTTTTTTCTCCCATTTAATTGATTTTAAATTTATTCCTGAACCTCTTTTTGCTATCCCAGGAATGGTAACTGGCAGTATTCCATTAATATCTGATTCCCCCATTAAAGCGTTAAGAAATGCTTTTTGCATTACTGAACTACCTTTGTATGCGCAAATATATACAGGGGCTTCAGGAAAATCCTGAATTAAATATGGACTTCCAAAGCTTGTTATAATTACAGTACTACATTTTTTAATTAAACGATTAATAAAATCTGCTTCGACACTTGGAAGAAAAATATTTTCCTTCCATTCAACAGGGTTAGCATAAGCATTTAATAGAACTAAACCATCGCTAGGAATCTGATCTAGAATATGATTTGCCACAATTAAGCTATCTGATTTATCAATCTGAAATGATCGAACTTTATAACCATTTTCACGTAATGATTTTGTGACAATACTTTCATTATGATTGTTCGCCCCATCGTATAAATCAACTATATAAAAAGTATCATTTGATTTGGGCTCAAGAGGCAAGATATTATCATTGTTTTTTACAAGTGTAATAGAGCGATTTCCTATTTCACTAGCTAAATCAAAATTGCTTTTTTTACCTACGCTCATATGAGTGTCATCCATTGAGATAATTTTATTTTTATGTAATCCTAAACGCTCTTTCATTTTTAAAACTTTTAATGTAGATGCATTAATTCGTTGTTCTGAAATGATCCCGTTTTTAACAGCTTTTTCTACCAAATCAATTGATTTCTTCATTTGATTGTTTTGGATAATAATATCTGAGCCAGCTTTAATTGTTTCAATCAGGGCATAAGAATCAGAATATTTTTTCACGATTCCACCCATATCCATTGCATCAGTAATTATTACTCCATCAAATTTCATTTTTGATCTCAATACATCTTGAATCCAAAATTTAGATAAAGTAGCAGGGTCCTCAGAATGTATTTGATATTCCGGAGAATTAACGTGTGCAACCATTATTGCATCAACCCCTGATTCAATTGCATTCTTAAATGGAGGTAATTCAATCTGCCATAGTCTAGCTGAGTCACTTGGAATCTGGGCAAGTGATGAATGTGAATCTGTTTCAGTATCGCCATGACCTGGGAAGTGTTTTGCTGTTGTTAGCATACCATGTTCATGAAGGCCTTTAATAAATTCTCTTGAATATTTAATAACTGAATCAGGATGCTCACCAAATGATCGTGTATTAATTATTGGATTTTTTGGATTATTATTTACATCGACAACCGGAGCTAGATTGAAATGAATACCAACTCCTCTGCTTTCTTCAGCAGAAATCCTACCCGCCTCATATGCAAATTTAGAATTTCCAGTAGCTGCGATTGCCATCATTGGTGGCAATGTAACCGCTCCAGGATAACGTCTCCCTAAGCCTGATTCAATATCAGCTTCAACCAATATAGGTATTTTTGATTCACGCTGAATCTTATTTAACATGGTTAATGCGCTACCTGTTTCACCAAACCAAATATGCAAAATCCCTATTCCATCCGATGATATAAGATTTTCAATTTCTTTCCATTCATCACTATTATAATTCAAATAGTGCATATTCATTCTATAAACCATCATTTGAGCAATTTTCTCTCTAAGTGTTAATTTATCTAATGTTGATTCTGCCCATGATTTATTCCATGAAAATTGATTTGGATAAAGATATCCTGAAAAAATTATAATTACACTTATTATAAATGATCGAAATAACATAGTATAAAAATTAACTGAACTTACACTATAAGTCTTTAACTTTTCTTTTGGATTGCTATGAATTATCCAGCTGGACAAAGTAATATATCAAATATGATCGGCCAAATGATTATAGTTGGTTTGCGAGGACACACAAAAAGTGATGTGTACTCATTTTTTGAATCTATCAAAGAATATCCAATTGGCGGAGTAATACTATACGATGAAAATATTACAACATCACCCCATTCCCCTCATAATATCCAATCTCCAGAGCAATTAATTGATTTTACTGCGGCACTTCATAATTACCAAGAGACTCCTTTACTAATTGCCATTGATCAGGAAGGTGGTAAAGTTAACAGATTAAAGTCTGACTACGGATTTCCAGCCTCTAAAAGTTGGTCAGAATTAGGAAGAATCAATGAATTAAAAGCCACAAAGAAAAATGCTGAATTAATGGCTCAGACGCTTAGAAAATATGGATTTAATTTGAACTTTTCACCGGTGCTAGATCTATCAAATAATCCCAAAAGTTTTATAGCAAAAAAAGAGCGATGTTTATCAAAGGATCCTAGGAAGGTCATAGCTCACTCTTTAGAATTTATAAAAGCACACCTTGATAATAGTGTACTGACAGTAGCAAAACATTTTCCTGGTCAAGGAAGTGCTATCGGAGATACACATGATAGTTTTGTTGATGTGTCAAAAACATGGTCATCAAAAGAATTATTACCTTATGAAGAGTTAATTAATAATAAAGCAGTAAATGCAATTATGATTTCACACTTATTTCATAGTGAATTAGATGAAATATATCCTGCGACATTATCAAAACTAATTATAAAAAATCTTCTCAGAGATAAAATGGGTTTTAATGGCGTAGTTGTAAGTGACGATCCGCAAATGAAAGCTATATCAAAACAATATGATCTAGAAACTGTCCTAGAGTTGATGATTAATGCCAGTGTAGATATTTTTTGCTTTGGCAATAATCTTATTTATGATCCAGATATAGTAGAAAAAATTCACCTGACAATCAATAAGCTTTTAGATGAAGGTAAAATTTCTGAAGAACATTTAAAAAAATCATATGAAAGAATTCAAAATATGAAATCACTTATCAATCTTAAATAATATGAAAATGATTGGAATAGATGGAGGAGCAACAAAAGTAGCTGGAGCACAAGTTATAAGATTAGATAATCACACATTTGATTTGGTGGAACCAGTTAAAGAAATTCAGTATAAAACACATAAATCATATATTCAAGATTTTGAGCCATTAGCGCTAAGCGATCAAGTAGAGTCAAAGGATATGTCAGAATTGGAATCTAGACAAGCAGAAGTTTATATTGAATGTATTGTTAATATTTTAGATGATTTAATTAACGATGAAAATGTCAAAGTTTTCATTGCGATGCCAGGAATAAAAACCTTAGATAAAAGAGGAATAAAACTAATGGCAAATGGACCACGCATCCCTAATTTATGTGATGAGATAGAAAAAAGATTAACTTTAAAGAATAAAATACAGCAAATAGAAAGTGATGCGGATATGTGTGCTTGGGGCGAGGAATTTGGGAAAAAAGGGGAATTTAGAAATATAGAAAATGCATATTATATAGGTGGAGGGACAGGAACAGCAGATGGCCTCAAATTAGGTGGCAAACTAATCTCATTTGATGATGCCTCTAAATGGATTGCTAAAACTTGGGAATTGATGATTGACGATAAAACTTCCTTAGAATTCTTTTCTTCTATGTCTGGGATCAAAAAGCTTAAAAAAATAAAATCTGAAAAAAAAATAGGTTTAATTTTAGGTCGATTAATTTTTGAAAGAATAAATACAATTTTTTATGGTTGGAATGATGAATTTAAAGTTAATAGAGATATTAAAAATTCTCATCCCTACAAAAAAACATTATTAGATAAAATTGTGTTTGGTCAAAGATTGTCTGAATTTTTACAATCAGAAAAAGGATCCGTAGTTTTTTCTCAAATGATGAGGACATTAACTAATTACTGTCTAAAAAGTGAAACTAACGTAAAAAACCATTTTATAAACAATAAAGTTTTTGATAAGGATCGTATAATCTTATCAAATCTTCGTTCTGCACCCATTATTGGGTTAGTAGCAAAATCTTTTTATAATGCTGATCCCAGGTAAAATTCCAAATAAAGAGCCTTTGATTCGTGTTGGAATTATTCTACCAGAAGATCAAATAGATCAAACCACTGTCACTCTTTCTGATACAGAATCATATGAAATGGAAACAGATATGATGCATTACCCATCATGTAAAAATCAGAAAAAATTTACTATAATTGTTAAAGATAATGAACTGTTCATATCATCTATTAAATCAAAAACATCAAAGGTAGTTTTTTCACCTCATCTACCTGATGATTTACCTCACATTACATTACCTAATATTGTTGCAGGACGTGGTTTCCATTGGCAAAAAAGTATTAGAGCTCAATATTGGGGTAGAATTGAATTATCTATTTTAGAAGGAAAATTGATTGTAATAAATGAATTACCTTTAGAACAGTATCTGAACTGTGTAGCAACATCTGAAATGAGCGCAGCTTGCCCACCTGAATTTTTGATGACACAAGCAATTGTTGCGAGATCATGGTTACTTGCCAATATTGAACAAAAGCATCGCGACTTAGGTTTTGATATTTGCAATGATGATTGTTGTCAAAGATATCAGGGAATAAATAATTGTAATGATAACACTATCATGCATATTAATAATACCTATGGTAAAGTCATTATTTATGATAACAAAATTTGTGATGCACGTTATTCAAAGTCTTGTGGAGGTGTAACTGAGGACTATGATAATGTTTGGACTGGGGATGCAGTACCCTATCTAATTTCAATTAAAGATCAAAATAGAAATGGAAATATCTATTGCGATCCACAGAATATTCCAGATAAATCTGTAAAAAGATATATAGGAAAAGTTGACACAAATGATGATTATTTTAGATGGGAATATATTGTTAAACATGAAAATCTCATTAATTCGATAAAGGAAAATTTCCAGGTTGACATAGATAAGATTCTAAAATTAAATCCATTTAAAAGAGGTAAATCAGGACGTATTATCAAACTTGGTATTGATTATTATGATACAAAAGATCAAGAGCATACCCTGATAATTGATTCTGAGTACAATATTAGAAATATTTTATCTGAATCATTTTTATTTAGTTCAGCATTCACTGTAAATGAACAAGATGGAAATTTTATACTTAATGGAAAAGGTTGGGGGCACGGAGTTGGTCTATGTCAAATTGGTGCATTGAGTATGGCGCTAGCTAATAAAAAAGCTGAGGAAATTTTGAGTCACTATTATCCTAGAACTAATTTAAAAACTATTTACTGATCATGAATAATAGGAATAAACCTATCTCGTGGTCATGGGTACCATCTCTATATTATGCTGAAGGGCTTCCATATGCATTTGTAATGATTGTTTCGGTTGTAATGTATAAAAAATTAAATATATCAAATACTGAAATCGCTTTATATACGAGCTGGCTTTACTTACCATGGGTAATTAAACCTTTATGGAGTCCATTTATAGAAATTTTCAAAACAAAACGTTTCTGGATTATTTTTATGCAATTATTGATAGGAGCAGGATTGGCAGGCATTGCATTAACTATTCCAAGCTCAAATATGTTTCAATATACACTTGTCCTTTTTTGGCTTATAGCATTCAGTTCTTCTACCCACGATATTGCAGCAGATGGGTTCTATATGCTTGGACTATCTTCCCATGATCAGGCATGGTTTATTGGAATTCGTAATACTTTCTATCGCTTTGCAATACTGACTGGTCAAGGGTTGCTCGTAATATTAGCAGGACAATTGGAAAACATATATGATAATGTTGCATTTGCATGGGCAATAGTATTTGGTGGTTTATCTATTCTTTTTATTATCTTTGCTGTTTATCACAAATGGGTATTACCTCAACCCAGCAAAGACATTGGCAATCCAAATCTTACTATCAAAAAAATAATTCCAAATATTTCTAATGTATTTATTTCATATTTTAAGAAACCTCAAATTATTCTTGCCGTCTGTTTTATTTTAATTTACCGTTTTGGAGAAGCACAACTAGTTAAAATAGCACCACTATTTATGCTTGATTCAATTGAAATGGGTGGATTAGGATTAACCACATCGGAATATGGATTTATCTATGGTACTTTAGGAATGATCATGTTGACTCTTGGTGGAATTTTTGGAGGTCTTTTAGTTGCAAGACACGGCTTAAAATATTGGATTATTTGGATGGCACTTGCTATGAAATTACCTGATATAGTATACGTTTACATGGCATACGTACAACCAGACAATTATTATTTAATTGGTAGTTTTGTCGCTATAGAACAATTTGGATATGGTTTTGGTTTTACTGCTTATCTATTATATATGATGATGTTATCAGAAGGAAAACATAAGACAGCACATTATGCAATATGTACAGGATTTATGGCATTGGGGATGATGATACCTGGGATGTTTAGCGGTTTTCTCCAAGAAAGCATTGGATATAAATATTTCTTTAATTGGGTTTTGATTGCAACAATACCAGGGCTTATTTTGATAAAATATATTAAAATCGATTCCAAATTTGGTTTGAGGGTAAAAACAGATTGATAGAAAATATTAAAAGATTTACAGCTCTTGATATTTTTCGTGGTGCTACGATGGCTCTGATGGTTATTGTGAATACACCTGGTACGTGGTCATATGTTTATGAACCACTTAGGCATGCCCAGTGGCATGGATGCACTCTTACTGACCTAGTATTTCCTTTTTTCTTGTTTATAATTGGCGTGTCTATGAGGTTCTCATTTGATAAATATGACATATGTAAATATGGACCTCTTTTTAATAAGATTATTTTTAGAACACTGACGATTTTTATCATTGGTTTACTTTTAAATGCCTTTCCATTTATTAGGCAAAATTGGGACTGGTCTTCATTTAGAATACTAGGAGTTCTTCAACGCATCGCTTTAGCATATTTTTTTGCAAGCTTCATTGTCTTACGTTTAAATGTTAAAGGCTTAGTTAAAATATCATTTTTTATTCTTGTTGGATATTGGCTTTTACTATTGAGCTATGGATTATACTCGGGTCAAGATCCATACTCACTCAAATATAACCTTATATTAGTTATTGATAGTTTTTTATTGGGTGAAAGTCATTTATATGGAGGAACGGGAATACAATTTGATCCTGAAGGACTATTGAGCACAATACCCTCTGTTGTTACTATACTAATTGGATTTTTAGTTGGTACTATGATCAAAACGACAAATGATCATGAAGATAACACACAAAGAATGGCCGTGCTAGGTTCATTGTTGATTATTACTGGTTGGCTGTGGGGTTTTGGCTTCCCAATTAATAAGCAATTGTGGACAAGCTCTTATGTATTATATACAGCTGGTATTGCAATTATCCTATTAGCTGGCATGGTCTGGCTGGTTGATATAAAAAAAATTGACTGGTGGACCAAACCTTTTGTCATCCTAGGATCTAATGCTATTTTTCTGTACATATTATCTAGTCTTTGGGTAAAAATATTATTAAAAATTAGTTTTAAACTTGATGGAAAAATGATTTCCGGATATTCCTATTTATATAAAACTATATTTCAGCCAATAGCAGGAAACATTAACGGTTCATTATTTTTTGCAATATTTCACGTTTTATTTTTTTTACTTCTACTTACATGGATGTATAGAAAAAAGATTTTTATTAAGATCTAATACATGCTGTCTAACAAGACTTTATAATTATCTATAACCACTTTTCTTTTAACTTTAAATGTAGGCGTTAACTCATCTTTATCTTGATCAAAGTCTTGTTCTAAAACTTTAAATTTTTTTATAGTCTCATAAGATGGAAGCTTTTCATTCATCAATTGTATTTCATTTTTTATTAGCTCGACTACTTGTTCTTTTTTAGATAAATCTGCAAGGTCTTGATATAAAATTTTATGATCACGCGCAAATTTTGTTATCTCATCTTCATCTAGAGTAATTAATGCTGTAAGATAAGGTTTTGCATCACCATACACCATACTCTGGCTAACATAGGAAATTGTTTTTAATAAATTTTCAATATATTGTGGAGCAACATTTTTACCGCCAGCTGTAATAAGTATATCTTTTTTACGATCTGTTATAAATAGATATCCTTCATCATCTACATACCCTACATCTCCTGTGTGTAGCCAAAACTTACCATTATTATCAGGTTCTAGTAATCTAGCTGAAGCTTCTTTATCATTAAAATATTTATCAATATTCTGAGGGGCATTAACACAAATTTCACCATCCTTTGCAATTCTGACCTGTGTATTAGGATATGGCTTACCAACCGAACCAATTCTTATAGCATTAGGTGTATTTATAGAAATAATACCAGTAGTCTCTGTCATTCCGTATCCTTCGAGAATTGAAATGTTCATCCAATTAAAAAAATGAACAATATCTGGTGAAATTGGAGCTGCCCCTGAAACCATATATCTTATACGACCACCAAATATTTTCTTTATTTTATTATAAATAAAATATTTTGCTAGCATCTCTTTTATTTTAAGGAAAAAAGAATTTGACCCATTAGACTTTGAGATTTCTTTTCCTATATCTATAGCCCAATAGTAAATTTTTTTTTGAAACCAAGTTGCATCACTTATACCAGTGGAAATTTTCGCATAAAATTTTTCAAAAACTCTTGGTGTTCCAAACATTATTGAAGGTCCAACCTGTCTAATATTATTTGGCATATCTTCTATGCTTTCAGCAAATGCAGTTTGATTTCCACAAACTAATTTTAAAAAATGTCCCAAAAGCCTCTCAGCAATATGAGCCAGGGGTAAATATGCAATAGTTAAATCTTTTTCTGAGATATCAAGTATTTTTGGTAAATGTTTTATTGAGGATATAACATTTTTATTGGTTATCACGCCAGCCTTTGGATCCCCAGTTGTTCCTGAGGTATAAATAAAACTAATTACATCACTTGGATTACTCTTTTCTATACATTTTTCAAATGAATCATCAGCAATCGCATTTTCAATAAATTCTCTAAATGATATAACGTTAGGAATATCTTTTGGAGCATAATCATCAAAGACAATTATTTTTTTTACACTCGGCAATCTATCCCGCACTTCAATTATCTTATCTAATTGTTCTTGATCTTCTAAGAACATGAGTTTTGCTTCACTATGTTCAGCAATATATTGAATTTGTTCCGCCGTATTTGAATGATATATAGGAGCAGTGATTCCTCCTATACCAATAATTCCCATATCGCAAGCTACCCATTCCATCCTAGTTTGAGATAGGATAGATACTTTGTCTCCTTTGCTTACACCAAAAAATTTTAATCCTAAACCAATACGTTTTACTAAATGCCCATATTCTTCCCAAGTTTGTGCCTGCCAAATTCCTTGAGACTTTATCCAATTAGCAACAGATTTAGGTTTTTGATTTACATGATACCAAAATGCTTTTGGCACAGTATCGTATATTTTAAAATCTGGCTTCACGCCTGCCATAATTTCGAACGTCGAACATATTGACCTTCTCCTAAATACATATCACGTACTTTTTCTTCTTTATATAGTTCATCATATGTGCCACTGAGAAAAATCTTACCTGAAGTAAGTACATATCCATAATCTGCAATCTTAAGAGCTTGATTTACATTTTGTTCTACTAAAAGAATCGTAACACCACTTTTATGTAGATTTTGAATAATAGTGAAAACTTCATCTACTAATTTTGGAGAAAGTCCTAAGGAAGGTTCATCAAGGAGTAACAATCTAGGTTTTAGCATAAGCGCTCGACCAATGGCTAGCATTTGTTGCTCTCCGCCACTCAAAGTACCTGCTTTTTGATTAGCTCTATCTTGCAATACTGGAAAATGACTAACTACTTCCTCAATTCTTTGTTTAAACTTTATCTTATCTCTAATCAGAAATCCACCCATTGAAAGATTCTCATACACTGAAAGTTCTGGGAAAATTCGTCGATTTTCAGGCACAAGAGATATTCCTTTATCTATAATTTTTTCTGGGTCTAAATTATTGATCTGCTGATCATTAAAATGTATAGTTCCATATTCAGGTTCAGCTATTCCACAAATAGTTTTTAAAATTGTAGTTTTCCCTGCGCCATTAGCTCCTAGAATACATACTAATTGCCCTTTCAAAACTTCAAGAGAAACACCATGCAAAGCTTTTATCTTACCATAGAATGTTTCAATGCCTATAAGTTTAAGCATGGTTATTATCTCCTAAATAAGATCGAATTACTTCTGGATCATTTTTAACTTTTTCAGGATCTCCTAAAGCAATAATTTTCCCTGAATCAAGAACACATATCCTATCTGAAATTTTCATAACTAAATTCATATCATGCTCTACTAGGAGGACAGTTATTCCTAAAACATCTCTTATTTCTAATATAATTTTACTTATCTCCAATGTCTCTTGGTCATTCATTCCTGCAGCTGGCTCATCCAAAAGAATCAATTGGGGCTTACTGATTAGTGCCCGAGCAATTTCGACCAATTTTTGGATTGCATATGGCTGACCACTCAAAAATTTTGCTTCAAAATTATCAATCCCTAGAAATGACATAACTTCAAGAGCCATAGTCTCTTCTCTTAATCGTTCCTTTCTAAAAAACCACCGTCTTACTAAATCAGCATTAGATAATCTTTTATGAGCCCCTAACAATACATTTTCTAAAAGAGTCATGTAAGGTACATTTTGCAAGTTCTGAAAAGTTCGAGCAATGCCAAGCTCAGAAATATGATGGGGCAAAAGATCTAAAATATTTTTTTCGGCATAATGAATTGATCCCTTCTCGGGGATACAATAACGATTTATACAATTAAATAATGTGGATTTTCCGGATCCATTAGCTCCAATAAGTGAAAATATTTCACCTTCTTTTACAGTAAATGTGACACCATCCAAAGCACGAACACCAGAAAAATTCATATGCAAATTTTTTATAGATAAATTTTCCATAAAACATAGGGCCTCTATTGAGGCCCTATCTAATCATTATTAGTTTAACCAATCGCTAATTTCTACTTGTTTCCCACCCTGTAGCTGTAAAAGCATTACAGATTCTACACCAGCATGATCATCTCGACCAAATGTGATTGGAGGGAAAAATCCACTATCCCAATTTTTTAAGTTTTCTAAAGCATTAATTAAACGTTGTCGATTGAGATTTTTACCTGCTCTTTTTAAACCCTCTACAAGAATATATGCTGTTGCAAAACCATAGTAATGATAAAGTCCTCTCATTTGTACTGGCACACCATTTTTATCAGATAATTCTCGATAGAGCTCTGGTCCAGAGTTATTTGATTCAGGATGAAATGCCCAATATGCAGTAATAAATCCTTCTCCCGCTTCACCAGCTAGCAAACCAACTCTTTTATCTGTAGTTGGTCCTAGTCCATAGAAATTGGGTTTATAGTTCATGGCTTGTGCAGTTTTCATTATTGTTACTGGTTCTCTCACAATTCCACCTATAATTACGTCAGTACATCCTCCCTTCATAAAGTTTGATGTCTGTCCAACAAAGTCAGTTGCACCTCTTTGGAAGGATTCCTTTTGTACAGTAATTCCGTTTATTTCTTCTGCTTCAGCTGCTCCTATAAGAGCGTTTTCACCATAATCATCATCTTGATATGCAAAACCAATCTTTGCGTCAGGGTTTTTTGATAAAATGTAGTTGATCAAAACTTTTGTTTGGAGATCATAACCTGCATCAGTATGAAAGATATATTTAGCTCCTTGCCTTGACATATCTGCTAAAGTACTTGAATTCGTAGCCGGCGCAATTAGTGGGACTCCACTCTCTTCCAAAATAGGTCGAATTGCTTCGGCTGGTGATGTCCCAATTACATTATACAAACAAAAAACTTGGTCCTTTTCAACTAACTTTTTCGCAGCTGTTACTGATTTTTGAGGGTTATAACCATGATCTTCTGTAATCATTCGTATTTTTCTACCGTTTACACCTCCTTGTTCATTTATATAATCAAAATACATTTGGGATCCAGCAGGGATTAGTGCGCCCAATTCTTTAATTGGTCCACTTAGATCTTGAATATTGCCAATAAGTATTTCATTATCAGTAACACCTGGTGAAGATGTCTGATTACCACATCCAATAATTATAAAAGATGCGGATAGGGTCATGAAAAAGAAATTTTTCATAAATCCTCCTTTTTTTAAATAAATCGCTTTCGCGGGTTAAAGGGAAAAATTTTCCAGTAAATTTTCATTTTTAGCCACATTCCATAAAATCCTAAAGGTTGGAATATAATAAATATCAGCATAATCAAACCGAACATGAATGCTTGGAAGTCACCTGTTTCTAAATACATGTATTTAGAAAGGCTATCTTCAAATAAAGGTATAAATAAATTTTCCATTAAAACTATAAATAATGTTCCTAATACTGCACCATATATAGATCCCATACCACCAATCATTAACATAACTATAAAATATACTGATAACAATATATCAAAATGATCAGTTGATATAAAATTACTTGTATGGGCAAATAGAACTCCCGCAAGACCCGCAAAAGAACCAGAAATAAAGAAAGAAATCATTTTATACTTAGGTAAATTGATTCCAGAAGCTATAGCAGCTTGTTCTGAGTCACGAATTGACATAAATGCACGACCTAATTTGGATTTAACTAGTCTTCTGCAAATTATGACAGAGATGATTACAAAGAAATAAATCACAAAATAATTTTCCCAATCACTATTTATAGTCCAGCCAAATAGTTTTGCATCAGATACACGAAGGCCAGCAGATCCCCCTGTCCAACTACTAAAAACAATAATTAATCTTTTAACAATAAAGCCAAAACCCATTGTAGTTAAACCGAGATATATTCCTTGGACACGCAATGCTGGAAAACCAATTACAAACCCAAAACAACCAACTAAAAGCGGCGTTAAAAACAAAGATAATTCAAATGGTATACCTAACTGATCTACCATGATAGCTGAAAAATATGCACCAAGAGCTAAAAATGCAGCATGTCCTAAAGACATAAGACCTGTATACCCACTAAGAATATCTAATCCAATTGTAAGAATTATATAAATCCCTGCTAGATTAATTACATAGAGATAATATTTATAACTAAAAGTTGCGCTCTTAAGAACAAAGGGTAAAAAGATTACAAATAGAATTAAGAAAGGAATCCATTTTAAGTTTTCATTTTCAAATCTACTTTTCATTAGACTCGCTTTACTTTTGAAACTCCAAATAATCCGTCTGGTCTAATCATCAAAACAGCGATAAGTACAATCCAAACAATAATATCATTTATTTCCTTAATCCATGAAAAATGGAATGATAATGTTCCTAAACTTACTGTTTCAATAATTCCTAAAATTATACCACCTATAATTGCACCTTTTATAGAACCAAAACCACCCAAAATTGCAGCAGGAAAAGCTTTCAACCCTAAAAAGGACATTGAAGTATCTATTAAAGCCATCCGAGGGGCTAGCATTATTCCACTAAGGACACCTACTAATGATGCAAATATCCATACATAACGATAAACTTTATTTACAGGTATACCTAATAGCTGTGCAGCCTCTGCATCAGCTGAAGTTGCTTTCATTGATATTCCCCATTTTGTATAATTAAAAAAGTAATAGAAGCCTGACATAATAATTATTGCAGAAAAAATGATAGAAATATCTAAGATTGAAATCACCACACCATTTAAAAAAAATGTCTGATCACCAAATGGTGAAATTGGAATTATACTTAATGGTCCAGCAAGAATAGCAGTTAATGATCTTAAAATTATTGCTAGACTAATTGTAGCCATAATAATCGAAAATACTGGCTCCCCTTTTAAAGGTTTATTAATAATGAAGTCCATAATAATTCCAAATAAAACCGCAAATATTACTGACCCAATGAATGCTAAAAGGAATATCCAACCATTCAATCCTCCGCTAAGTGCCATAAGAAGATTTAAAAAAAAGAAATTTACATAAGCTCCAACCATCATTATTTCACCCTGCGAAAAATTAACAACTTCTGTGGCCTTATAAATGAGAGTAAAGCCTAAAGCAATTAACGCATAGATACATCCCAAAGCTAAACCGCTAATAGTTTCTTGAATTAGCCCCAATATGATGTCAGTCATGAATTTCTCTCAACATGGCTTAAAATATACACCCAATTCTAATTGGGAAGATTGTGATTTTAATTCATTATATCAAAAAGATAGCTATATTTCAGTACAAATGATTTTGTGCTTTTTGTGATTGGAATACCATCATAATCTTGAGCCTCATTATATACTATATAGAGCCCTGTGGCAGCAGATTGTTGCCATATAAATCTCCAATTCATGGACCATTCATCGGATTGGTTATTATATTGAAGAAGAGATTGTATATAAATATTTGATGCTAGAGCATAAGTTAAACGACCACGCATTAAATGAGTAATGAATTCACCTCCATCATCTAATTTTACATCATTATATTTTGAAATAACTTCAGACGTAAATCGATCCCCAAAACGATAACGTAAAGTAGTATCAAAGTTTTTCCTATCACCATTGAAAAATCCCCCAATTTTAGTTACTAAAATAATGCTAAACGGTTTAGTTAAGTTTGTATTTGTACGAATATGAAGTTCTTTGTTATCATAAGTGCTTGGAGGAACCCATTTACCACTTACAATTTGAAATGAATCTACAACACCTTCCTTAGTAAAATTAATTCCAGTATCAATTCTAAATCCATTTCTGAATTCCCAATGGTTATCAATATGTAAAAATCCAGTCTCTTGAAATCCATCCTCAAGTTTCCAATATCCCCAATAAGTAATATGAGGTCGAAGCTCTAAAATACCAAATAAATCCTTTGGCCTTGTTCTGTTGAGGATGCGAAACAAAACCTTTCGATAACCTAGTCGTTTAACAAAACCCATTTCAGGGTTAAAGTTTTTACCAACTTCAGAATAACGTATTTGATTTGTAAAAGACTGTGTATTTCTATTTGCTTCCAATACATATGCATAAGAATCATTATTACCTTTTATCCCAGGCGCAGGATCAGTTTTTGCAGCAAAACCAATTAATTGAATTGCATCTCCTATTCCAAGTGCTCCATCAATAGAATAAGATTGATTAATATAGCCATCATCTCCCAAACCTTTTTTCCTCGTAACCATTCCTCCAAAGTAAGTTCGATTAGGTAATTCTTTTTTTAAACGAAAAACACCATAATCATCACCATCTGAAACATTTTTTACCGAACCAGTCCTCATATTTAAGATACCGAGTTTGAACCCTCTTAAATCACCAGTAAGTCTACCCCCACCAAGGATTGGAACTCTATTTCCACTTACAATTCCAATTCGACGACTGAAAAACATTTCAATATCAGGACCATAATATGTATTCTCACCAGCAGAAAAAAGTCCAGCATTTTCAAGGAAGAAAGCTCTCTTTTCAGGAAAAAATAAACTAAATCGATCTAAATTTACTTGCTGTTCATCTGCTTCAACCTGAGCAAAATCAGTATTATATGTAATATCCATTGTAAGACTAGAAGTCACTCCAACTTTTGCGTCAAATCCAAAGTCTCCTTCAGACTTTGAGTAGCTTGTTTCATTTATTACCTTATTATTGTTACCTAATACATAAGGCATCAATTTTATATTACGATCAGTTGGCACATTAATCCCTGTCAATGTGCCTTCAAGCGCTAAGCGATTAAGACTGAATTGTCTTGGTATAGGAGACCAAAAGACATGCTCATTTTTTCGGGCAATAGTACGCTGAAAATTTGCGCCCCATGATTGATCTTTATCACTTGAAAATCTTAAAGTCTTAAAGGGAATTGCAAATTCAGCACTCCAACCATATTCTCCAATTTCAGTTTTTACATCCCATGCCGCATCCCAATTAATATTGAAATTAGCACCTACACCAACAGACTGACGGGTACTACTAATAGACATACCTTCACCACCACCGCTAACTTGGGCATCATATTCGATACCTCCTGCATTAGTCCCAAATACGAAACCATTTTGCTGATCATGAAATGTATCTAGAATAAACATAAAACTATCAGTATTATTTAAAGGTGCATCTCGTCTAGTATCTGAGATAACTATTCCTTTGGGATTAGAATCATAACAAATAACAGAGACATAAAACATTTGATCAGAGTACATTATCCGGACTGCTGTTTTTTCTGTTGCAACCTGACCTTCATCTGGTGATTTTTGTGTGAATGAAATAATTGGATTTATGGAAGACCATGCTTCATCATCTATAACGTTCCCATCCATAACCGGGAGTTTTGTAGAACGAACCACAGGCGCAATACTTTCTGATAACAAAAAATTAAATGTGGTGATCATAAATATAATTGAATTAAAAATTAATTTCATAGA
>CEQN01212135.1_pt1 | contig 18055 bp, 10 predicted proteins | sample 427011 | NCBI WGS metagenome assembly CEQN01 (sample SAMEA2621277, study PRJEB7988) | marine metagenome | biome: marine biome (ENVO:00000447); feature: deep chlorophyll maximum layer (ENVO:xxxxxxxx); material: "saline water (ENVO:00002010), including plankton (ENVO:xxxxxxxx)" | depth 120 m
ATCCGCCATTCTATCTGCTTCGTCTATACTATCTGCTACAGGTTCTATGGGGTCTCCATTCACATCTGTAGTGGCAAGCATACCATCTTTTATAGTAATCTTTGCTTGGTTTTTTACTCTCTTTAGGTTAGTTGGTTCATTAAAGTGTTCAAGTTCTTTTTTTAAGTGTGGTAAAAGGATAGGACTTTCGTTTCTTAACTTTCCTTTGTTTGGACCTGTTGCTGCTATCTCTCCGACCAAAATATCATCTGATTGTCCAAGGTCTAGTCCAAGAGTGGTGTTTTTTCTGTAGACAAGAACATCTCCCGCAAGATTTCCAGACAGTCCAAGTGGACCTCCATCACCTGGATCTTTGATTACTGTATAGTATTCAAATGTTTTTCCATCGATGGTTTCTGTCCATTGTCTACCAGATTCTGGACCACCGTATGTTCTTGGCGAATATCCCATTGATATTTTTTTAATTATTTAGTGACTAACAACCCATATTGTATTGATACTAGATCATCTAACTCATCTGGTTGAACAACATAGAGTTGACCAGGGAGTTCTTCCCATGTATAATTTCTAAATCGTCTGAGATGAAAGTTGTATCCACGGAATCCCCATCGAAAAACTTCAGCACATACGATGAGCGGATGCTGATCGTATTGGATACGAGGGGTCTTTGCATTGTATATGAAGGTGTAGAATCCTCCCACATCAGGAATCGGAGTCACTGTATCATTCAGAGTCTGCATAATCTTCAACATCTGGTCCTCAGAGTCCATTGTTGAATTTATTTCTGATAGGACTGGTTCAATACGACTCATTTGATTCCTAGTTCTTCTTCTGTAATTACTTTAAACTCGATTAAACGATCATCACAGAATTCTTTTGCTGCTTTCCATTTTGCTTGATTGACAGCATAAGTTTTGCATTCGTGAATGTATGATTTGGTGACTTTGGATCTTTTCTTTGGTTCTACAGTTTGCTTTTTTGGTTTCACTTCTATTACATATGTCTTTATATTGCCAGTACTTTCCTTCACTTTAATAACAAAGTCTGGAAAGTATCTATGAACTCTTCTATCAACAGGAGACACATATGGAATCCAAATTTCTTCTGATCCCCATGCAACAATATTTTCATTCAAGTCACACCAACGGCAGAATTTTCTTTCCCAACTACTTCTACAGATAATATTACCTGGATCACCTTTATATTTCTTCGGAAAAGATGGTTTGTATTTACTTTTAATACTTTCTGCCATACATAATATATAAAGGTTAAAAATTATTTATAGATGCCTACTAGAAGGGACGTTTCAGAAATTAAATCAAAACTATTGAGACCTGCCTTAACTTCTGATTATGAAGTTAGGATTGAACTTCCATTGGCTAACGCGGGTGTGCCGAAGTTTAGAACTACGGAAGATCAAAGTAAATTGTATTTACAATGTTGCTCTGCTAGTCTACCTGGATCTAGTCTAGCAACCTATGATATTAATAATGATAGGCATGGTGTCACTGAGAGACATGCATATAGAAGAGTTTATGATGATAGAATAGATCTTGAATTTTATGTTGACGCGGATAACTATTATCCTATTCGATTCTTTGAATCTTGGTTAGGATATATTATGGACCAGGAAGATAGAGCAGAATCTAAAAGCACAACTGGAGTTCCTAACTCTGGAGCAGTTTCTAATCAATCTTCAGGTGCAAATGCTAGAAGCAAGAACTATTTTTATAGGTCTAGATTCTTCGATGAATATGTTGCAAGTATGACTGTCACCAAATTTGAAAGAGATCATAGACAAAGTCTAACGTATACATTTTTGCAAGCATATCCTTTTTCTATTTCTTCGATGCCAATATCATATGAAACATCTGGGTTGTTGAAATGTACTGTTGGATTCAAGTATGTAAGATATTTGATTGATGCTGAAAGAGCAGTAGAGACTGGAGAGAAGGAGAAGGATAAAAAGATTCCAAAACCAAAAACCACTCCAGATCCAAATCCAACACCATCTAAAGATACTAACGAATATTACAACAACTTTGGAGACAACACGCAGAATTCTACTAACTTTGCAGACTTCACTGATGGATCTAACACTGGTGCTTTTGGACAAGCCATCGCATAACCCAATAAATAATCACACTGAAATACTCTTATAGGACATCATGCCTTTACCAAAGATTGCCACGCCAACATATGAACTTGAATTGCCATCTACAGGACAAACAATTCAGTACAGACCCTTCCTTGTAAAAGAAGAGAAGGTTCTTGTAATTGCGTTGGAGAGTGAGGATAACAAACAAATCACTACCGCGATTAAATCAGTTATCAAGAACTGCATTTTAACCAAAGGTATTAAAGTAGAGACCCTTCCTACTTTTGATATTGAATATCTCTTTTTGAATATTCGTGGAAAGTCTGTTGGGGAGAGATTAGAAGTTAATATCATCTGTCCAGATGATGAAGAGACACAAGTTTCTGTTGAAATTGATCTTGATGACATTAAAGTTGTCAAGAATGAAAATCATGAAAAGAAAATTAGTTTAGATGATAAAATTATGATGGAGATGAAATACCCATCTCTTGATCAATTTATTAAAAACAACTTTGACTTCAGTCAGAAGAATGCAATGGACCAATCATTTGAATTGATTGGATCTTGTATTGATTCTATCTACAGTGAAGACGAAGTATGGGCAGCAGGAGACTTCACCAAGAAAGAAGTCACTGAGTTCCTTGAGTCAATGAATTCAAGTCAGTTCAAAGGCATCGAAGAATTCTTCAATACAATGCCTAAACTGTCTCATACTATAAAGGTCAAGAACCCTAATACAAAAGTTGATAGTGAAGTTGTTCTTGAGGGACTGGCATCTTTTTTCGCGTAGGCATGGTTCATATGAATCTCTCTAGTTATTTTGAACTTAACTTTGCCTTGATGCAGTACCATAAATACTCACTAACAGAGATTGAAAATATGATTCCGTGGGAGAGAGATGTATATGTTGCTATGCTACAGAATCATCTTGAAGAAGAGAAGTTAAAGCAACAACATCAACAGCACGCAAATGGCATCTAGGACTACTACCGATCCAATAGAAATACTCTTAGAGATGGGTGTAGACCTAGATAATCTCTCCGAAGAGGAGGATTATCTTAGTGCATTAAAAGAAGCGATTGCAACAATACAATTTCAAACCAAAGGTTCTGGAGATGAAAGATCTAGAATCTTGCAAGAGGAAGTAATAAAGGTAAGGAAGAAAAGAAAAGCAGAAGATTCTAAATTTAAAGTAAAGAAGACAGTAATATCTGCAGATTCGATAAGACCAATAAGATCTCCACAATTAAGATCACAGAAAATTCCTGCACAAAAGTTGCTGCCAGGAGCAGCACAGGATTCTGAATCTGAAGAAACAAAAGAAAAGAAGAAGAGAACTAGAAAGGGGAAGACTGTAGAAGTACCCGCGACTTTTATTACTTCAGTTTCAAAATCTGTAAAATCAATATTAGGTACTTTAAAACAACAGAGTTCTTTTCTCAAAAAAACTGCCGAGAAGGATAGAAAGGCAGCAGAAAGAGAGAAGAGATCTGTTGCTGAAACAAAGTTAGAGAGTAAATTCTTCAAACCAATCATTGAAGCAGCACAGAAAGTAGTTGCACCTGTAAAAGGAATTCTGTCAAAGATATTTGATTTTTTCGTTAATGTATTCCTTGCTAAGGTCGTTGTAAAAATTGCTGACTGGATGTCAAATCCAGATAACCAAAGGAAGGTTACAAATACAATTAGATTCTTGACCGATCATGGTCCAAAATTACTTCTTGCCTATATTTTATTTGGAAATAGACTTGGTAGATTCATTACAAAACTTGCTGCAAGATTAATTTTTGGTGCTGTTAGACTTGCTGCTGCAGGATTCAAACTAATTGCTGCGTTGCCTTGGTGGGCAAAGGTTGGTTTAGCAGGCACTGCACTCTTTGGAGCAGGAGCAGTCGTTCCAAAAGTGTTCCCAGGAACAACTAAAGATGTAGCAGATGATGCAGCAGATGCACTGAAAGCAGAGAGAGGTGCAGAAGCAGCAGCAGAAGAGATAACTCGACAGAACACTGAAAGAAACTTCCTTCAGATGTTTGGTGATTTTATCACTGGTGCTGGAGCAGAAAGAACAGAACAGGCAGATAGACTCACAACTGGAACTGAATCTAGATACGGATTTTTTGGAGAACTACAAGAAAGATCTGATCCAAATGCCATGTTCTCCGGTGGTGGATTAGTACAACCTATTTTAAAATTCCAAGGTGGAGGACAAGCAAAATTTAATCTACTTAATCCATTTACTTGGATGGGTGGTAAGGGTCAGAAAGCAGTTGACAGCAAAAAGACTGGTGCTTATAGTGATGATACTTTGGGTGGTAGACTTCTGAATAGAAGAAATGCCACCAACGAAGCGATCATGAAGATGCGTGGTTATGAACAAGGTGGAGAAGTAGACGGACCTGGTGGTGTTGATAAAGTCCCAGCAATGCTCACCGATGGTGAGTTTGTCATGTCTCGCGGGGCAGTTCAGAAGTATGGATTATCCACCCTAGAGTCAATGAATGCTGCTGGTGGTGGTACAAATAAACCGAAGATAGTAGAAAATACGTATTATGCCGTTGGTGGTGGAGGAATTGGTCCATCATTTGCAGAACACTCCAGTGATCATTCACACAGTTCGCGTCCTTCGCGCACTGGTGGAATTGATCCTGGTGGTATTCTAGGTCGTTATGTATATGGTGATCAGAGTATTCCTAATTTAATAGCACAAGGCAAATTTAAAGAGGCACTTGAAGCTTTAAATATTAAACTTGATATAAATCTCGATGGTGTTAAGCAACTAATTGATAATGCAATGGCAGGATTGCGGGGTCTCTCAGATCAAGTAATGTCTGGTGCCGCACAACTCTATGATCAAGGACTAATTTTTGCGGAGCAAGCAAAACAATTCGTTCAAGAAATAAATCCTCTCCCTGCCATTGGTAGAGGACTTTCATCTTTCGCAGAAAATCCATACATGGGTGAGGAAGCGATTGATAAATTAACACAAGAGAGAATTGCGTCTGGTGAACTTACTGAAGATGGTTTGGGTCTTACCAAAACAACTCAAAAAAATCTTGATGATCATGATGCATACATTCGTGGTCTGTACGATCCGGATAAAGATACTGGATTCATGGGTGGATTGAAAAAAATAAATCAGGACATACAGAATAGAGGATTGATTGCTGATCCACTTGCAATGCTTGGATTAAAAAATGAAGGCACTGAACAGTTTGTTGAAAATCTTACTTTTGGTAGAGTTAAAAATCTTGGAGCAAAGTTAACTGGTCTACAGATGGCAGCCAAAGGATTGATGGGTCCTGTTGGCAGAATGTTCCAGATTGATGACAGAGGTTCGCTGGGTAGATATCTGAGACCTGCCATGGAGGAAGCACAGAGACAAGGACATACCTCTGTAGGTAGAGAAGCACTCGGTGGAAAAAAATATGATGAATTAGTTGGAGACAAACTTGCAAACCTTGCTCTGGGTCAAGTGCATTTTGAAGTTGATGAACAAGGTAGAGCAAAAACTAGTGATGTTTTTGATGCCTCTGCTATGACACCAAAACAATATCTTGTAGAGAGTAGGGAGAGTTTATCTTTAGCGGGAGATATTTTACAAGGAAAAGCAGAAGGTGGTCCTGTTGGATTGGCTAAGGCACTTTATCAGAGTGCTTTCATGGGATTATCTGGAAGACTTGCAACAGCACAGAACACTGGATTTGGAAACCTGAGACCGATGGGTCTTGACATTGATTTGGGTGGTGGATTTGAAACTAAGGATGTACCATCAGAATCTGAAATTAAATCAGTATTGAAACCAGGAGCAGAAGGTTATTTCTCTAGCACAACTGGTCAATTCTATCCATCATATGCAGATGCATTAAAAGATCCAAGAGTAAAGGCAGCAGCACAAGTAGAGCAAACTAAAAACAAACTTAGTTTCGCACCAACTCAACAACCAAATCTCACGATCCCTGGTACACCAGTTGCACAGCGACCTAAAGTGACCATAACTAATATGCAAGAGAATGCGTCTTCTGGTGGCAATTCGTCTACAGGTGGAAACAATCCAGTTCCATCAATTCCAATGCCACCAGCATCTTCAAGCAAGACGAAAGTTCTTGGATTCTTGCCAGAACCATTACAATTCTTCTAACCTATGGTACTACCTATTTTAGCGAGAGGAGCAGGAATAGTAGCGAAGACATCTAGAGTGTCTACTGGTGCCAGGATGGCAAGAAATATTACTGGAAGAAGGCGTGGTGGTAATCAACCTCCTAGAGGTGGTGATCAAGGTGCGGAAAGAGATGTAAGTTCTTTGATGGTCAGACCAAAGACCACGATGGTTCCCAAAAGTACACTGGTAACTCCAAAGACTTTTCCTGTATCTTCAACTAGTACCACTACTAAGACAGGAGATAAACTTACTGGTATTCAGGATAATTTGATTGAAATTGATAAAATTCTCAAGGGAACATTAGCAGAACAAAAGAACCAGGAAGATTTAAAAAGAAAATCAGAGAAGAGTGAGAAAAGATCTAAACTTGAAAATAATTTAGAAAATAAAAATCAGATTCTTGGTAAACTTGGAAAGAAAAAACTTCCCAAACTACCAACACCAAGACTTGGATTCCTAGGTTGGATTCAGAATTTTATTGGTAGTTTGATTCTTGCATATGCAATTACAAACTTTAGTGGATTGTTGCCACAACTGGCAAAGTTACTCCCAGTAATTTTGGGTGTAATGGATTTTGCCATTGATCTGGGCGGAAAGTTTCTAAATGCGATAGTAAGTTTTATTGATATTGGTTATCAAGCATATGATTGGACTAGAAATACTTTAAAAACTTTTGGTGGAGATGCTCTGGTAGCTGGATTTGATAAGTTCATGGGTGCTGTTGATTTTATTATCACAGCACTTACACTTGCTGCCTTTGCCCGTGGATTTGGTGGGGGTCCTGGTCCTGGTGGAGGTAGAAGAGGTGGACCTAGAGGTAGGGGTCCTAGAGGTAGAGTACCCATAACAAGGTCTGGTGGGGTTAGAACGCCTAGAGGTCCACTAGGAAAAGTCTTTAGGTTCTTCAGGTTTAATCCATTTACTGGAGCTAGAAATCCATTTAGACAAAGACCTCGCGTAACTGGAGGTGGTAGCAGATTTAGAAATCCATTTAGGACAAGACCACCAATAACTGGTGGGGGACCTAGACCTAGAATTCCTAAAATACCCACAGGTGGTGGCGGTATTCTTAGAAGAATTGGCAGATTTCTCCGCCCATTAGGAAGATTCGTTCCATTTCTCTTCCCACTCATTGAGATTTTGTTTGGTAAAATGGAATATGATTCTAGAAAAGAACAAGGTCAAACAGATGTTCAGGCAGCAGCAGGAACTGGTGGTGGTATAGCTGGTAGCATTATTGCGATGGCAACAGCTGCCGCACTCATTCCAGAACCAACTTCAACTGTTGGTGGTTTAGCAGTTTTGGGATTGATGGGTTTACTCGGAATGGGTGGAAGTATGGCTGGATCTGCTATAGCAGATAAAGCAACTGGTGCAGATCAGGTAGTTCCTCCTGGAATTGATGAAAATGAAGTTGGTGAATTTGATGAAGGTGGCGAGATTAAAAAGAAAAAGAAGATAACTCCATCAAGATCTTTATCAACTCGTTTAACTACTAAACGTGTGCTTCCAAAGAAACCATCTTCAACCAGACCAATACCAGCACCACCGCCACCTGTTAAAAAAGGAGAACCCACCCCAAGAGCATGGTGGGATTTCTTGGGATGGTTTACTGGTGGAGGAAACACTGGAGAATTAGATCTTGGTCCGAGTGGTTCAAAGTTGGGTGCTAAAATTGCTAGTGTTGGCAACACATTAGCAAGAAATGATTACTTTGGTCCCATACTTCAATTGACATCTAAAATTATATTGGAGAGAAAAATTGAAGACGTTGACTACAAAAATGCTGGTCTTGGCATTAATATGTTAATTGCTGAAGGTGTTAGTAAAGAAAAAATCAAGAGAGGTATTAAAGGATTTGCTGAAGGTGGTAGAATAGATGGTCAACTTGGTGACATGGATGTTAGTTCTCTTGTTGCTAAGACATTAAAGGACTCTCTTAAAACAGAACTAGCAAAAACATACGATATTGGTACTAGTAAATCTGCTTCTGGAGGATCAACGTCAACCCCAGGAACATCCACAACAACATCAGGTGGATTCTCTCCTAGTTCTTCAAGTGCAGTGTTTGGTACAACAGAACAAAAGAGAATGCTTGATACCATTTCTTGGGCAGAAGGAACTGGTAAAGGATATGGTGTAGTTTATGGTGGAGGTGTTTCTCCTGAGTTGGCAGCAGGTAAAATGACCATCAGTGAAGTTCTTGATTTCATGAACACTAGTTCTCTTTATGCAAGAGATGGGTATAATTCTGATGCAACAGGTAGATATCAATTTATGTCATATACTTTGAAAGAAGAGGCAAAGGCACAAGGTATACCACTTGATACTCTTTGGACACCTGAATTGCAGGATAAAATGATTTTATCTAGAATTTCTAGCATGAGAGGTGTGACTGCAGAGATGTTAAAGAAAGAGGGAATGAGTGATAATGTTATCGATAGATTAGCACCAGAGTTTGCCTCTTTCCCAAATCTCATTGGACCAGATGCTCAAGGTAGAGTTGGAACTAAGACAAGTTACTATGGTCAGGGAGGAAAAACTGCTAAAGATATTAAATCATATTATGGTCAAGCTACAGGAGAAGGATCAAAAATAGAAATTGCACAACCCTCCACAGAACCTTCTGGTAATATTTCGCCTTCGATTAGTTCTGGAACTGGTGGAAATTATGAAAGAAGTGCAAAGGGAACTAAACTTGCAGGTGATCTTGGAAGATATATCTACAAAACTCTAACACCTGCAGCAAAAGCAGCAGACGGTGTTGGTGACTTCAGTTACGCAAGTGAGCACCCAGATTTTGGTGGATCATTTAAAAGATCCTATAACTCTTGGCATAATGTTGATCGTGCAATTGATATTGGTGGATATTGGCCACAGGATCAAAAGAAAATTCTTGCAAAGGTCATGGAGTTCAATCAAAAGTTTGGTGCTACTCCTGTAGAACTTCTTTATGGAAAACCTGGAACTCCAAAGGCAGGCACCCATGGAGATCATGTTCATGTGGCATACGAAAAAGGTGGTATGACTCATGACGGACCTCACCTTGCTTTGATAGGAGAGAAAGGATCTGAAATCGTTATTGATAATGATAGTAGTGTTGATGAAGTAGCACCGATGCTTCTTGCAATCAACGCAGCAAAGGACAAAAAAGGAGTTATGGAAGCAATCAAGAACTATGCTCCATATGAATCTGTCGGAGGTACTGCGGTGATTATTAATAAGCAATCTGTCATGAAGCAGATTATGGCATCACAGGGAGGATCTTCAACGGTTGTTGTTGCTGGTGCGATACAAGAGAACTTCAGTGAGTTCCTTGAATATCAGGGTTAAATAGTAGTACGAGGTAATAAGTATGGCAGAACAAGCATTCATAGATAGAACTTCAAATCCAACAGAGAAACTTGAAGTACTCATTTTTTCTAATAAAGAACCTTCAAAAAATGTAGATCTATCTGCTGGAACAATTCAGTTCAACTATTACGAGAGTCTTTTTAGCGATACTATAAAGGCAGACCTTACATTCATTGACATTGGAGATTCTGTCGATAATGTATCAGTCTATCAGGGACTTCCTTTGGTTGGAACTGAAAGAGTGGAAGTGGTCATGAAAGATAATAAGCAAGTTGCCATAGGAGAAAGTCCAAAATTAAAACTTTATGTTAATAAAATAAATCCACAACTGTCTGACAACCAAAAAAATATGGTAGGACTTTCTTTGGTTTCCAAAGAATATCTCATGGACAAGAAGACAAACGTCAATGAAAGATTTGATGGGAAAATATCAGACACAATTGGAGTCTTGTTAGTAGATGATAAGTTCATAGGAACAGAAAAGAACGTTGATATAGAATCTACTAGCAATAATTTCAATTTCATTGGAAATAATAAACATCCAATGTATCTCATGAACTGGTTATCAAAAAAGAGTGTCTCTGAACAAAATCAAACTCTTGGAGAGAGTGCAGGATATTTTCTCTATGAAACATATGATGGATTTAAGTTTAAATCTATAGATGGTCTCTTTGCACAGAAACCAAAGAAGTCATATATTTACAACAATACAGAACTTCTTCCTGCTGGGTACGATGGAAAGGCACTGACATACAAGAAAGATAATAATGTTCATGCAGAAAGTAAATTTAAATTTGGAGCATATCATACTAGAGCTATCCTATTTGATCCTTTTACTACTTTCTATGAAGTTAGAGAGAAGGAGGTAGACCAAGAGCAACTGACAATGGGCGGAAAAGAACTACCAACATTAAACCCAGAGTTTGATAAAGAATTGGATTCTTTTACAAGAACTTCATACTTTGTTCTTGATACGGGAACCATGCCTGCTGGGACCTCTGAACAGCAACTTGAAAAATCAAAGGAGGAAAATTTCCCATATGCTGATATATCAAACCAGGCAAACCAAAGATATAACCAGTTTGTGTCAGCAAAAGCATCTATTACAATCTCTGGAGACTTCTCATTACGTGCTGGAGATGCTATATTTCTGGACGTACCTAAATTAGAAAGCGAACAAACCACAACAATAGACCCCACCGATGGAGGACTATATATTATAACAGAATTATGTCACTTTATTTCCACAAAGGGAACTTTTACTAAACTAAATCTAGTAAGAGATTCATTTGGTAGGTCGGGTAATCACACACTTAATCGCACAGGCGTAGCATAACCATGACAGAAAAAAGAACGATTGAACAGCACATTGTTGATGACAAAAAGATCCTAGAAGATCCAACAATTTCTCCACAGATGCGTCGGCACACTGCTGATGAATTGCAGCATCTAGAGAGATATGCTGAAGAGCACAAGAAAGATATTGAAGCAGGAGATCATCACGATCCATCAGCATTTGAGATGTTTTGTGATGAGAATCCTGAAGCGGATGAATGTAGAATTTACGAAGACTGATAACTTATGGAAGGCGGATCTTTATTCAATCCTGGTTTTTTAGGTGGATCCTTCATGTGGTGGGTCGGGCAGATTGCCGACGACTCAGTATGGAGGGATAATAATCTTACGGGAAAATATGAAAATAAGGATGCGCCTGCTGGATGGGGTAGAAGATACAAGGTAAGAATTATTGGTCTGCATGATCAGGGAGAAAATGAGATTCCCTCTGATCAGTTGCCATGGGCACAGATCATGTATCCTGTTACCGGAGGTGGTGGACAGGCATCGTCTGGACAAACATCCAATCTCCGACAGGGGATGATGGTATTTGGTTTTTTCCTAGATGGACAAGACCAACAGATTCCAGTTATTATGGGAGTTATGGGAAACAATTCCCAGACTCCTCTTGCAACAACTACAGGTGATAGTAGAGTTACCGCTAAAATACCTGGAACTTTAGCAACTAGTGGACATGCCAGTGGTGCTATTCCCAAGAGTGAACAAACTAAAGATGGTCCTCCTGATACAGGATTAACAACCACTAAACCAAAGACTCCACAGCAAAGTCAGCAAGAAGCACTTTTAGCAAAACTAAAGAGAGAACCAGAAGCAACTGGTACTAATCCAACGGTTGCTCTAAAGAACTCTCCTGTATCATATCTACCTCCTGAGATGGAGGCAGCAGAGGCAGAGGCGGAGAGGGCAGGTCTTGCGGCAATTGAAGCTACCGTTGCAGAAAGGAGAAGAAGAAGACAGGAAGCATTACAGGCTAAAGTAAATCAGGCAAACTCTCCAGATACACCACCACAACCTGGAGCAACGATTGAACAGGTGGATGCTCCACATCAATTAACTGCTGCTGATGTAAAACTTCAGGAAAAGATTGAAGAAAAAATTTCACTGATGAAACCTGATCCTGATAATGTTGTACAGTCTGCGATGAAGAGTTTGCAGACTGTTATTGAAACTCTGACAAAGAAAATTGATAAGTATCTCAGTACAATTAACAGTTATATTGATGCGGTATCGAATGTTATTACTAATATTCAGAGTGTAATTAATAGTGCTGCATATGAAGCATCGAAGTACATGAAGATAATGATGGATAAAGTCATGGAATATATGATGAAAATCCTGAATAAAGCAATGGCACCTGTAGTTGCTGCACTGCCATCAAGTTTTAGATATCTTTTCTCTGACTTAAAAGAAGAGATTGTCGAATTAATATGTTGCCTGTATAATAAAATTACTGAAGGATTATTCAGTATGCTCCAAGGAGTTCTTTCCAGTGCATTTGATCTTGCTGGTTTGGAGGCACTTGCTAGAGATCCACAAACCAGAGGAACCGAAAGAAAGAATCCCAAAGTTCCTGTCTGCTATGCTGAAGGTGTAGTTGGACAAGTGTTAAATGGAAACAGTGGTGCTTTAAATGATTTTAATGATGGGTTGCTTGGAAACATGAATACTTTCCTTGGCGATATAAACGGACAGATTGCAGGAGTTCAAGGTTTACTTGGAGGAGCAAGTGGTGGTGGATTAGGTGACATGACAAATCTTCTTGGATCATTGACGGGCAACATCACATCAGCAATGAATTTCACAAACATCAAACTGAATGTTTTTGGTTGTGAATTAGAACCACAGTTGGCAGTATCTGATTTCTATCAATTAGCAACTGGTGGTGGTGGAACTCCAGAACAACAACTGCCAAGTGAAAAATCTGTTTCCGATTCTGTTCAGACAGCAGCAGAACCAACACCTGGTGGCACTCCACCATACGTACAACCAACCAGTAATACTCCTGACGTTGATCTCACAACATCTTCTACTACGGTTGATCCAAGTATAACGAGTGGTAATGATGTTTCTGATAGGTATCAGATTGATCCAGAAACATCAGAAATTAAAGTAACTAGACCACAAACACCTGAAGAGATTCAAGAGCAACAAGAAGCACAAGATGCTCTCGATCTTTACTAATAAATATCTCTACGATGGATTAATCGATAATAAATTTAGATGGCAGAATTAGATCCTCAAAAAGTAAGTTTCAATATTTTCTCTGAAACTACTAAAGATAATATTAAAGTCGGTTACATTTCAACCGATAGGGGATTTGTTGACGGATTATCTGTACTCGAAGCTAATAGATATGCATCAGAAAATCCAGGCACTCAGTTCATATTCAGAAATAGAGATAAGATAAAATATCTGAATATCAATGAAGTTAATAATTTAAAAGTAGATGATCTTACTCCTGCAAGATCTGCATCAAATAACCAATGTAAACCTGTTATCGGTCTGAGAGAAAGAGATCTGCAGGATGCACTGGGGACTAGTCCTTTAACTGGATTAACTGGCGGTACTGGTACTGGAGGTGGCACTAATCCCAATGCTGGTATAGTTCAAGATGTGGATGTAATACCTTCACCAGAGGTAACTTTTCTACCATCTGAAGAAGGCGGCGGTAGAATTGTAAAGAGAATTGTAAATACTTCTTCGGGACCTGTTGTCATTAAAACAAGTGATCCAAATCTCGATGTTGATGATCTAGAAAAGTATGCTATTAGACTTAACATTGCTGGTGGTGGAGGAGTTGGTGCTAGGGCAAATCCTATTATTGGAAAAGATGGATCTCTTTTATCGATTCATGTAGTTGCTGGTGGTTTTGGATATCAATATGCTCCACAAGTTACTATTTTAGACGATGATGATATTGGAAAGGGAGCAACTGCCAAGGCATTCATTGGAGAGGTAATTGAGGTTGAAACGGAAACCTTTGATGCTGAAGAAGACTTTGAAGAATATGAAACCGATGGAGTCGCATTTGGTGGGAGTTCTCTTAGTTGGGGTAGAAGATTTGATGTAAATGGAAAAGACATTGGAGAATGGAATCCTTCATCCTATTTGGTTCCAGAAAGAAATCCCATTGCAAGAGAGATTGAGAAGTATCAGAGATTTCTTGCAAATCTAACAAATCCATGGTGGGATACTAGAAAAGAAGCACCTATTCAAGTCACTGCTAAAGATAGAAAAGATAGAGTTATCTACAAAGTCAAGCATCCTGCTTGGGGAGAAAAGACGACGACGAGAAAGTTCCCAGACTCTTTCATGAACAACTACGCGGTGTCTCCTGTTCCTCCATCAAATGCTCCTGGTAGCGATTTTGCTGGAATTAATTATACTATGGAATGGGAAGAGAACTTCCCATACACTGGTGATTATATTTTTAGGGGTGCTGCTGATAATAAAGGCAAACTGTATATCGACAATGAATTTGTGATGGATACTGAGGGATTTAGATCTAATCCCAAGAAAAATCCTAAAAAAGTTGAAGCAGGTGTTCATAAAATTAGACTTGATTTATATAACACTCCCCAATTTGAGACCAAAACTATAACAGTTCCTACACAAGGAGAAAATACTAATCTTGTCCCTGTTGATATTGAAGTATATGGACAGGGTTCTAAGAAAAATATGGCGCTGATGTTTGTCTTTTCAGAAATTGGAGGCAAACATACCTTTACTGTTAATAATGTTGAAAGAAGTGGTACTGTAAAAAAACAATCTATAAAAGTAAAGGCAAACACACAGTATAAAGTTACTGCCGTTTCTACAGGGACTATTAGTTCAAATGCTGGAAGAGAAACAAAAAGATATCCAATTAAATTAGCAGCACCTGGAGAAAAAGGCAGAGGAAGACAGGCAAAAATTGGTAAAGTCGAACGTAAAAAAATCAAATACCTGGATGAGCATGGAGATGATCCAAATGCCCAGTTGAGCATTGACTCATCATCACCTGGAGTGGATGCTAGATTTAGCGGAGATGGATCTGAATTAGTTGTAAAGGGTAGAGGTAATGTTTCCCTGAAATTTAAATGGGACGATAATCCCAAGAGTGCTGGTCTGGCGGTTGGTGAATTAAGAGTCGGTGGTAAAACCTTCAAACAAAAAGGTGAAAAGGGAGAAGTCGTATCAACCATTAATGTTGGTGGAAATTCAAATATTGGTATGAGAAGAAAGAACATCACTAAGAGTGTTCCCATCAGATTTAATAATCTCAATCCTAGCAATAATCCCATCGAGGTTTCTGGTAATAATAGAAGAAACAAAAACAATGCATTAAAATTAAAAGATGGTTCCGGCAACGATATTAATGCAAAAATTATCATTGAAGATGTAAAAGGTGGTACTGCTCAATTTTCTGATGATGGAAAATCTTTGGTATGCACTGGAAGTGTTGAAGTTAGAATCGCTTTCGAGGTAGATGATGATCCTAAGATTGCTGGTATTGCTTTACAATCTTTCAGTATTGCTAACAGAACTTGGTCCCGCCGAGGAGGACGCGGCGAAACTGATACAGTACAAATTGATGCAACCGAACCAGTCAGGACAGAGTTAAAACTTGTTCCAGAACAAGGAACATTAAAGAAAGGTGCTTTCAAAAAAGGTAGAAAAGGAATTGAAAGTTCTAGAGTATCTGATGTTATTTTTGCAGACATCATTGGATCTGTTAATGATAACGATGATATGCAGATCAAGGTTGCTGAAGGAAATTTCACTCCTAGTAATAAGAGACATAAAAGTGGAGTTTCTGGACAAGGAAAACAAAGAAGAAACACCTGGGATCTTACATATATCCTGAATAAAGATGTTCCCCCAAGAACTGGAGGAGAATCTAGTGAAGGTATTACTGATAAAGAAATTTTCAACACCCTAGATTACATTAATAAAGCAGATAGAAAACTGTGGAGAATTAATCCAAGAGCAAATAGAGATGCTGATTTTGCCAATCGTTACGGTGTTCTCCCATTCAATCCTGCAGCAGGTCCTAAGACTGATGGAAAGAAAAAACCAGCAATAGTACCACCAAAAAAACCATCTGTAAGATTCGTTCGCGAAGGTGGAGAATTGTTCCTAAAGGTCAATGGAGAGGGAAAAGTTAAAGTTGGATTCAAACTAAGAACTGATGATAATCAATTCATCTCTGGAGTATTCGCAGAGGAGATAAAAATTAGCGCAGACGGACCAGATGTTTTACTAAAAAGAACAAAGATAAAGAAATTTAATGCGTCAGGGAAAAGTAGGTTCCAAGGTAGAGATAAGTACTCTAACAGGATAAAAGAAAAAGAACGCATTAAGGGGTCTGGTATATTCACAGCAGGAAGAAAATACCGCGTAAAAGTTATTGGCGGTAGTTCAACTTCTGGATTCAAACCGATCGATAAAACCACGATTGGATTTGATGATGACATTAATAACGGATATGATGAGAATGGTTTACTTCAAATCACTAGTGCCGTTACTTTAGAAGACAATAAACCACCAAGAAATCAATCCCCACCAAAATCTAGTGAAGATTATGATGGAACACATGTAATTCGTTGGGAGCATGTGAACTTCCCAGCGGATGGAAATTACACTATCGATGTTCAAGTTGATGATAGAGTTAAACTCTTCATTGGGAACAGAGATGGAAATGGAAAGATGATGATTGGTAATGGTTTAAGAGATATTCAGAAAGGTGGTGATGAAGTCATCATCGAGAAAAATGGATTCGGTCCTGGGAGAACGGGCAACCAACGAGCAACTGGAAAGAGCACATATACTAGATTTTTTAAGAAAGGTCAGTATAGAATTAGAGCAGAATTAACACAGGTTCCAGGTGCTCCTCTCAATGCGGGGAATCCAATGTACCTTGCCATGTCTATCAAAGTGGCAACTACATCTGTCAGAGTTCAATCCAAGAGATCGTGGAATGAGAATCCAATGGGAGTTGCTTTGTCAATTCAAGCACCCCTCCCACCAATTCCACAAGAACCACCAATTGCACAAGATGGTCCTTGTCCACCAAGTCCATTCTGGACAACTCGATCTCCAAATGGAAAGGAGAAGTGGTGGCCAGTTACTTTTAATCCAACAGCTTGGTCTAAATTCACAAATAGATATGCAATATCACCAATACCACCATTTGGATTTGATGGTACTGATGGTGCTGGAATAAAATATTCAAACGAATGGGATATTGTCGTTGAGCAAAGAGGATATTATGGTATAAAAGGAACCGTTGATAATGGTGGAGCAATCTACATCGATGATCAAGTTGTTCTTTCTGGAGGTAGTGGTTACGAAAAGTCAAATCCCCGTCTGGCAGGATTTAACGTAAACAAACCAAAGAATAAAAAAGTTCTCCTTGAAAAAGGTTCTCATAAAATTAGAGTGGAGGTATTTAATAAACCACAATTCGATACTCAAATAGTTAACAAGCAAGTCTTTAATACTGCTGAATGGATTCAAAAACCAGACAAGTCCGCACAAGAAATTTCTGTTGACTTTGATGTTTATGGACAGGGTTCCAAGAAAAATACTGATTTGAAATTTATCTTCCAAGAAAAAGGTGGAGACCATTCTTTTGTCATCAATAATGTTGATGATGCTGGAGGTGCTGGTAGAACGAAGAAGGTTAGGAGAAAAGTAAAGAAAAACGTTGATTATAAAGTTACTGCGATTGCTGGAGGATCAATTAGAGTACCAGGAAACAATAAAAGACAAGAATATGATATCCAATTTGAGGATTTAAATCCATCAAATCGTAGAATTGAAGTTTCGGGTAATAATAGTAGAAATGATAATAACACGTTAAAGTTGAGAGATGGTAAGGGTAATGATCCTAATGTTAAGTTCACTATCCTATCAACTTCTCCTGGAGTCAGTGCAAAATTCTCTGATGATGGTAGAAAATTATTAACAAAGGGTACAGGTGATGTTACCATCAGACTTAAGTATGATGATAATCCAAAGTATGCTGGTGAAGCTGTTCGATCAATTACAATTGCTGGTACAAAATGGAGAAAAGAGAAAAAGGAGTATGGTGAAGAAACTAAAAC
>CEQN01028444.1_pt1 | contig 17820 bp, 16 predicted proteins | sample 427011 | NCBI WGS metagenome assembly CEQN01 (sample SAMEA2621277, study PRJEB7988) | marine metagenome | biome: marine biome (ENVO:00000447); feature: deep chlorophyll maximum layer (ENVO:xxxxxxxx); material: "saline water (ENVO:00002010), including plankton (ENVO:xxxxxxxx)" | depth 120 m
AATACTGGTTGTGGTGTTGGTAAATATAAATTCAATAAGATTGGTTATGATGATAATAATAGCTTGGTATTAGAGTACGTTATTACTAATGATACTAAATATAGCGATACTAATTTAATACTGCATAAATTAGGGAAATTTTATTATTTATCTGCAACACAGCTTCTTTATGCATACAAATATTATGCAAATACATAAATTTTTTAGTAATTGTTTTTTCAAAGTTTAAAAAATACTAATTTACCCTTCAATAATAGGGTAAAATGTCAAAAAAACAATTTAAAAAAGTTAATAGTAAAGTAGACTTTATTGCATTAGAGCATGAAATGCTTAAAAAATGGGATGAAGAAGATACCTTTAATACATTAAGAAAGAAAAATGAAGGTAATAAAGTTTGGTCTTTTTTAGATGGACCAATTACAGCAAATAATCCTATGGGTGTTCATCATGCATGGGGCCGTACATTAAAAGATGTATTCCAAAGGTATCATGCAATGCAGGGGTTCGATTTGAGATATCAAAATGGCTTTGATTGTCAAGGTCTTTGGGTTGAGGTTGAAGTTGAAAAAGAGTTAGGCTTTAAATCTAAAAGAGATATAATTGATTTTGGGATTGAAAAGTTTGTTAATTTGTGTAAAGAAAGAGTTGAAAAATATTCTAAGATACAAACTGAACAATCTAAAAGACTTGGATATTGGATGGATTGGGAAAATTCCTATTTTACAATGTCTGATGAAAATAACTATACTATTTGGTCTTTTTTAAAAAAGTTATTTGATCAAGGGAAGATTTATAGAGGAACAGATGTTGTCCCTTGGTCAGGTAGATCAGGCACTTCATATTCTCAAATGGAAATAATTGAGGGTCGAAAGCTTGTTGCTCATAAATCTGTATTTGTTAAATTCCCATTAGTAGAGAAAGATAATGAATATTTGCTTGTTTGGACTACTACACCATGGACATTAACTTCAAATATAGCTGCTGCGGTCAATGTAGATTTAAATTACTTAATGCTTAAGACACAAGATAATTCGGTTTTCTATTTTGCGGAGGATAATTTCAAATTTCAGCGATTAGAAAAGCAGTTTAAGGATAAAAAGCAATGGGTTAAAGATGTTCCAAAATTAAAAACTATTGAACAAATTTTTAAAGAAAAAGGTGGTTATGAAATCATCGGAAAGGTTAAAGGTTCAGAGCTTGTTGGTTTAAAATATTTAGGACCTTTTGATGAATTAGATGTCCAAAAAATTCCTGGTGGTTATCCATTTACAAATAAAAATTTAGAAAAAAATAATGTTTCTGCTATTGATTGTCATAGGGTAATTGATGGAGGTAAAGATAATAGAGGTAACGATATTGTTGTTTCTGGTGAAGGAACAGGAATTGTCCATATCGCAACAGGTTGTGGTTCAATTGATAATAAAATTGGAAAAAAATTAGATTTAGTTGAAATTGCTCCTCTTGATGAAGAGTCTAAATATCTTGAAGGTTTTGGTTCTTTGTCAGGCAAATTAGCTACAGATAAGAATACAACTTCTGAAATTCTTCAAAATCTTAAAGATAAGGATTTGTTAACATATGTAGAGCAATATCCCCATGTATATCCTCATTGTTGGAGATCTGGAGATGAGCTAGTTTATAGATCGGTTGGTGAATGGTATATAAATATGAATTGGAGAGATCAAATTAAAGAGTTAGTGCATGATATTAACTGGATTCCTGAATGGGGCCATGAAAGAGAAATGGAATGGCTAGATAATATGGGAGACTGGATGATTTCTAAGAAGAGATTCTGGGGATTAGCATTGCCTATTTGGGAGTTTGAAGATGGTTCATTTTATGTTGTGGGATCAAAAGAAGAACTTAAAAAACTAGCTATTGAAGGATGGAATGATTTTGAAGGTTGTAGCCCTCATAGGCCTTGGATTGATAAAGTCAAAATTAAACATCCGAAAACAGGTTTAATTGGTAATAGAGTTGAAGATGTTGGGAATCCATGGTTAGATGCTGGAATAGTTCCATATTCAACTTTAAAGTATAATGAAGATAAGGAATATTGGAACAAATGGTTTCCGCCTGATTTTGTTGTTGAATGCTTTCCTGGACAGTTCAGAAATTGGTTTTATTCACTTCTTGCTATGTCTACAATTATGGAATCAAAACCACCATTTAAAACATTGCTAGGTCACGCTCTTGTAAAAGATGAAACAGGTAGAGATATGCATAAATCTTGGGGTAATGCAATTTGGTTTGATGATGCAGCTGAAAAAATGGGAGTTGATACAATGAGATGGCTTTATTCAAGCCAAAACCCTGAAAGTAATTTATTGTTTGGTTATGGGATTGCTGATGATTTTAGAAAAAATTTAATTACATTATGGAATACGTACTCATTTTTTATTACTTACGCAAAAATAGATAATTTTAACCCTAAAGCTCATAAACTAGATTTGAGTAATCTGACAGATTTAGACAAATGGGTAATTTCTAAAACAAATAGTTTTATAAAAATTGCAACTGAATATTATGAGAGTTATGAGTTATATAAACTTATGAAGTATTCATCTTTACTTATGGATGATATTTCTAATTGGTATGTTAGAAGAAATAGAAGAAGATTTTGGAGGTCAGAAAATGATGTAGATAAGATAACAGCTTACTCTACTTTGTATTATGTATTAATTAATTATATTAAAGTTCTATCTCCTGTTATACCATTTATAACAGAAAAAATTTATGAAAATTTAGTATATACTATTGATAGCTCAGCTCCTAAAAGTATTCATTTGAATGAATTTCCAAAGTTTGATGATGAATTATTTTTTGATGATATTGTCGAACAGATAGATGTAATTAAGGAAATAGTAAGTTTAGGTAGATCAGCTAGAAATAAAGTTAATATTAAAATTAGACAACCATTAAGTAAAGTTCAAATTTTTGTTTCAAATATTGATAAGAAATCTCTTGAAAGATATGAGACGCAAATTTTAGAAGAGTTAAATGTTAAAGAAATTGAATATGTCCCTGAAGTAGAATGTATTTTAGATTATAAAATCAAACCTAATTTTAATATTTTGGGTCAAAAATTTGGTAAAGATATTAATAAAGTTATAAAAGCAATAAATGTAGTTTCTTTAAATGAACTTCAATCATCCTTTTTGACTAATAAAGAGTTTTTAATAAATGATGGAGAATTTTCTTTAAATAAAGAGGATATTATAATCGAAGAAAATGCAAAAGATGATTATTCTCTATCTGTAAGTTCTAATGTTAAAGTATCTATAAATACGATTATTAGTGAATCTTTAAAACAGGAAGGTTTAGTTAGAGATCTAATTAGATTTTTACAAAATCATAGAAAAGATTGTAATTTTGAAGTAGATGATAGAATAGCCTTAGATATTAAATGTGATGAAAGTTTTTATAATGCATTATCAAATAATTTAAGTTATTTCAAAAATGAAACATTGTGTAATAAAATTGATAGATTAGATGAGTTATATAAAAAAGACAATTATTTAGAAATAAAATCTCTAAATGTTGAATTAGCAATTAAAAGGTTGTAAATTACCAATTATGAAAAAGATATCTTGGCCAAAAAAAGAATTAGAAAAATTTAAAAAAAATATTTCTTTAAAAAGAAATCAGTTATCTGAAGAATTGTTAGAAATTAAAAAAAGAGCAGATGAAATGCTTAAGTCATCTACTTCAAATGCTTTGTATTCATCTCATATGGCTGATGCTAGTGCAGATCACGTTGAAATGGAAAAAGCATATTATATGTTAGCTAGAGAGAAAAAATTTTTACAGTGTTTAGATAAAGCTTTATTAATGATCAAAGAAGGCTCATTTGGTATTTGTCAATCTTGCAATGATTTAATTAATAAAGAAAGATTAGAAGAAGTTCCTCATACTACAAAATGCTTCGATTGTAAAACTAATAGATAGTTTTGAAGATTATACTTATTCCAATAATTATAATCTTAATTGATCAGTTTACAAAAATTTATATTAAGAAATTCTGGATTGAAAATAATTTATTTTACAATTATATAAATATATTAGGTGATAATTTAAGATTTGTTTTTGTTGAGAACCCAGGAATTGCATTTGGAATAGATACGAGTAATTACGCAGCTTTAGTTACATCTATAACATTTTTAGCAGTTATTTGTATATCTATTTACCTTTATTTATTAATAAAAAGTAATCATTTTGAAAGGTTCCCTATAGCATTTATATTGGGAGGTGCTATTGGTAATTTTATTGATAGATTTTTAACAGTTGTAAATTGTAATGGATATAATGGAGTAGTAGATTTTATTGATATTGGTGTTTATAATTATAGATGGTACACGTTTAATGTAGCAGATTTAGCTATAACGATAGGATTATTTATTTTTTTATATCAAACATATATCATGAAGACTTCTGATTGATTTTATAGGATTAATATTGATTACTGAAATTCTTTATAATAATAAAGCTGATACTAGAATTGATACTTTTTTAAAAACTCAGTTTCCAAGCTATTCAAGAACTAAAATACAAAAACTTATTGTAAATTCAAGCTTTAAAGTTGATAGTTATGTTGTTAAGCCTTCTTATAAACTTAAAGGTACTAAAGTTATAACATATGATGATAGTTATGAAAGTGAAAGTATTGAACAAAGTAAAGTTGTTGCTCAAAATATATCATTAGATATAATTTATGAAGATGAAGGATTATTGGTTATTAATAAACCTTCTGGGCTTATTGTTCATCCTGGTGCCGGTAATCCTGATGGTACTTTATTAAATGGTTTAATGTATCACTATGAAAATAATTTATCTGAAATAGATAATAGTAGACCTGGTATTATTCATAGATTAGATAAAGAGACATCTGGAGTTATTTTAATAGCAAAAACTAATCAAATGCATTATAACATTAGTAAGCAATTTGCAGATAGAAAAATAAAAAAAAAATATAAGGCAATTGTTTGGGGTTATCCCAATAAATATGAACATAAAATAGAAGGTTATTTATCAAGAAATAAAAAAAATAGATTAGCTTTTGAATTATCTAAAAGAAAGGGCAAGTATTCATCCTCGACTTATAAACTTGTTAATAAATATTCTTTGCCTTTTTCGATGCTAAAAGTTTTTCCAATTACAGGAAGAACACATCAAATTAGAGTACACCTCTCATCAATTGGATTGCCAATAATTAATGATGATTTATATAGTGGAGGTTTAAAACGATTAAAATCATATGATTCCAGTATTAGATTAGAAATGAAAAAAGCTTTAAGTAAAATTAATCGGGTTGCTTTGCATGCAGAGAGTATTACCTTCTATCATCCAATAAAAGAAAAAAATCTCACATTTGATGCAAAATTACCAAAAGATTTTTTAAATTTCATTGAAAGTTGTTATGAAAATGAATAAAAAATTAATATTAGATTTTATAAAATTTTTAGAAAATGAGAAGCGATTTTCTAAGCATACAATTAGGTCATATCAATATGATTTAAATGAATTTAATGATTTTTTATTTGCACATGATGAAAAGCTAACATTTTTTGATATAGATCGCTCAGTTATTCAGTATCATATAAGGAATATATCAAAAAAAAATAATAGTGATAAAACTTTACAAAGGAAGGTTTCATCAATTAAATCTTTTTATAGATATTTAGCAGAGTTTTCAAACTCAGGATGCAATGTTGTTGATTTAATTTCTATACCTAAAACATCAAAATATTTACCTAACTTATTATCAAAAAAAGAGATAGAGCGTTTAATGTCATTGCCTGATTTAAGTACATTTTCTGGAATAAGAGATAGGTCAATTTTAGAATTATTTTATTCAACAGGTATGAGGATTTCAGAACTTGTAAATCTTAAAATTGATTATATTGATTTTAATAAATTATTAATTAAAATTTTAGGTAAAGGAAATAGAGAAAGATTTGTTATAATAGGTAGTAAGGCTTTAAAAGCTTTAAATGAATATATTAGCATAAGGCATAAATTGATTGATAATAATTATGAAAATAAGTTTTTGTATCCTAATATTAGAAAAGGCAAATCTAAACATTTAAGTGAAAAGACAATTTATAATATTGTGAAATTCTATTTAAGAAAAGTATCTAATAATGAAAATTTAAGCCCTCATTCGCTTAGGCATTCATTTGCGACTCATTTATTAGAAAATGGTGCTGATTTAATGTCTGTTAAAGATTTGTTAGGTCATAAAGATTTATCTTCTACTCAAATCTATACTCATGTTAATATAGATAAAATGAAAAAAATATATAAAACAGCCCATCCTCATGCAAAATAGTATAGATATTAAAAATTTAAAAAATGTTCATATAAATCCATCAATAGATTTAATCTCTAATCATATAATTGCTAATGAAGGTGAAATGTCTCCAAGTGGTGCTCTTATGATTGACACTGGTATTTTTACAGGCAGATCTCCTGATGATAAATATTTTGTCAAGGAAGATTGCTCTAAGAATGATTTATGGTGGGGGCCAGTAAATAGAAAAATAGATGATAAAGTTTTTGAGAAATTATATTTAAAAATAGTTAAATATTATAATGAATCTTTAACAAATACTTACATTTTTAATGGATTCGCTGGTGCTGATAAAGATTATAGGATTTCAGTTAGAGTTTTAGCTAAGAAAGCATGGCAATATCATTTTTGTAGAAACATGTTTATTAATTTAGATAAAGACGATGAAAAACAATTTAATCCGGATTTTACTATCATTAATGCATCTGATATTATTAATGAAGATTTTAAAGAAGATGGTATGAATTCAGAAGTTTTTGTTATTTTTAACCTTAAGAAAAAAATTGCAATAATTGGTGGAACAGAGTATGGTGGAGAAATGAAAAAAGGAATATTTTCAGTTATGCACTACTTGCTTCCCTTAAGAGGTGTTTTATCAATGCATTGTTCTGCTAATGTTGATAGTGAGTTTAAAAATACAGCATTATTTTTCGGCTTAAGTGGTACTGGAAAAACAACTTTATCAACTGATCCTAATAGGCCCCTTATTGGAGATGATGAGCACGGATGGTCTAATAATGGTGTTTTTAATTTTGAGGGAGGATGTTATGCTAAAACGATTAGATTAGATAAAAAAGCTGAGCCTGATATTTTTAACGCTATTAAAAGTGGCGCTCTTTTAGAAAATGTAGTATTTGACAAAAAAAATAATGTTATAGATTATGATGATTCAACCAAAACAGAGAATACAAGAGTTTCTTATCCAATGAATCACATACCCAATTCTTTAGTTTCACTTGGAAAAGATAGTATGGCGTCTCATCCATCTAAGATTATTTTTCTTACATGTGATGCTTATGGAGTACTTCCGCTTATTTCTAAATTAAATGTTGAGCAATCTATGTATCATTTTATTAGTGGGTATACTGCTAAGGTTGCTGGCACAGAAAGAGGTATTACTGAACCTAAAGCAACATTTTCACCTTGTTATGGTGGCCCATTTTTAACATTACATCCTTTAAGATATGCTGAGTTGTTGAAAGAAAAAATTGAAAAATATAGTGTAGATGTATTCTTAGTAAACACTGGTTGGATTGGAGGAAGCCCATTGATGGGAGCAAGTAGGGTAAGTATTAAAGATACTCGAAATATGATAACATCAATTTTAAATGGTAGCGCAGATAATGCTGATTATGTAAAAGAGCAATATTTTGGATTGATGATTCCTCTATCATTAGATGATATTGATAAGAAGATATTGAATCCCGTAAATTCTTGGGAAAGTGAAGATGAATATAAATTAGAAGCAGTTAAGCTGGCAGAAAAATTTAAATCAAATTTCAAAATATATGGGAAAAAGGTAGAGTATTTAATAAATTCTGGACCAATTGTTTAACTAATTAGTTTATTTTTATGAATAAAAATTACTTATTTACATCTGAATCTGTGACTGAAGGACACCCGGATAAAGTATGCGATATGATCTCAGATGGTATTTTAGATGAAATTTTATCTTTGGATAAAAATGCCAGAGTTGCATGTGAAACTTTAATTACAAAAGCAAAAGTAATTGTCTCTGCTGAGATTACAACATCTGCAATTGTTGACTATAAGAGCGTCGTAAAAAGGACATTATCAAATATTGGATATAGTAAAGAAGATTTAGGAATTAATAATTCGGATGATGATAGTTTTATTGATGTTTTAATCAAAGAGCAAAGCCCTCATATTGCTCAGGGTGTTAATAAAGATTCTAATAATGAACAAGGAGCGGGAGACCAAGGATTAATGTTTGGTTATGCATGTAATGATACTTTAGAATTGATGCCGCTGCCAATAACAATTTCTCACGCACTAACAAAAAAATTAACTGAAGTAAGAAAAAATGGGACCTTGCAATGGTTGAAACCTGATGGTAAAAGTCAAGTTACTGTTGAATATAATGAATTAAACAAACCAGTTAAGATAACCAAGGTAGTCATTGCTACACAGCATGATGATATGTTGAGTCGATTTTCTGATGAAAATGAAGAGCATAAATTTATAAAATCAAATATAATAAATTATGTGATTTTGCCTATTTTAGAGCAGTATAAATTAGACTATGAAAAAGATTTTATTGTTAATGGTACAGGAAGGTTTGTTGAAGGTGGACCTGTTGCTGATGTTGGGTTGACTGGAAGAAAAATAATTGTTGATACTTATGGAGGCTACGCAAAGCATGGCGGCGGAGCTTTTTCAGGTAAAGACCCGTCTAAAGTTGATAGATCTGCAGCTTATATGGCTAGATATATAGCAAAAAATTTAGTTGGAGCTGGTGTTGCGGAAAGATGTGAGGTTCAGCTTGCGTATTGCATAGGCATTGCAAGCCCAATGTCAATTAATGTTAATAGTTTTAATACTAGCAAGTATGATGATAGCTATATTTCAGATTTAATTTGTGATGTATTTGACTTACGCCCTGAGGAAATTATAAAAAAATTGAAGTTAAAAAAACCAATTTATCAAAGGTTTGCATCTAATGGTCATTTTGGTCATGAAAATGATTGTACCTGGGAAGAATTGGATATGGTAAAAAAAATAAAGGAAAAAATAAATAAATATGAAGTTATCTAAAGTGAATACAAGTGATTATAAAGTAGCAGATATAAATTTATCTGATTTTGGACGTAAGGAAATATTATTGGCTGAAAAAGAAATGCCAGGATTAATGTCTTTAAGAGAAAAGTTTTCAAATCAAAAGCCCCTAAAAGGTGCTAGAATTGCTGGTTGTATACATATGACCATACAGACTGCAGTATTAATTGAGACTTTAGTTGATTTAGGTGCAGAAGTTAGATGGTCATCTTGTAATATATATTCTACTCAAGATCATGCTGCTGCAGCAATTGCAAAAAAACAAATACCAGTTTTTGCATGGAAGGGTGAAACAGAAGAAGAATATTGGTGGTGTGTTGAAAAAACTTTAGAATTTAGTGATGGGAAGGGTCCTAATCTTTTATTGGATGATGGTGGTGATTTAACTGAGATTGTTATGAAAAAAGACTCAAATTTTATATCAAAAATTAAAGGTGTATCTGAAGAAACTACTACAGGGGTTCACAGATTGTATGAATTATATAAAAATAAACAATTACCTTTTCCTGCAATTAATGTAAATGATTCGGTTACTAAGTCTAAATTTGATAATAAATATGGCTGTAGAGAGTCTTTAGCAGATGGTATTAAAAGAGCTACTGATGCAATGATAGCTGGTAAGAAAGTTGTAGTTTGTGGTTATGGTGATGTAGGCAAAGGGTGCGCACAGTCAATGTCTGGTTACGGAGCTATTGTATATATTACAGAAATTGATCCAATTTGTGCTTTGCAAGCTGCAATGGAAGGCTATAGAGTCGTTACTATGGATGAAGCTTGTTCGTTTGGAGATATATTTGTAACATCTACGGGAAATTGCGATGTGATTACTGGTTCTCATATGGAAAAAATGAAAAATAATGCAATTTTGTGTAATATTGGACATTTTGATGATGAAATAGAAGTGTCATATTTAGAAAATAATTCTAATGTTAAGGAATTTAATATAAAGCCACAAGTAGATCGTTTTGAATTTTCTGATGGTCACTCTATTATTTTATTATCTAGAGGTAGATTGGTTAATTTGGGTAATGCAACAGGTCATCCTTCTTTTGTTATGTCAACATCATTTACAAATCAAGTGTTAGCGCAAATAGGTTTATGGAATGGTGATTTTAATGAAGGAGTTCATGTTTTACCTAAAGATTTAGATGAAGAAGTTGCTCGTTTGCATTTAAATCACTTAGATGTTAAGCTGACAAAATTGACTGATAAGCAGTCAGATTATATTGATGTTGATAAAAAAGGTCCTTTTAAAGGAAAAGATTATAGATATTAGTAGCTTTTATGGATTGTAATATTCAATGTTTTGTGCTTGAAGTTGTAAATTAGTAATTGCAAAGTTTTCAAAACTAGTAATATTCCCAGTAGTATTTAAATTAGTTAATACACCACACCCAGCAGGTATGTTACTGCCTGTAAATGAAAATCCAATGATAGTATTACCTCCAGTGCTAACTACAAAGCCAGCAGTTTGAGCATCTCCTCCTGATGAGCTTGAAGCGGTTCCTCCAACCAAGTTCCATTGAAAACCAGTTATATTAAAGTTTGTATTGTACCATACACTACTTCCATTGTCAGGATCTAAATATAAAGTACCATCATAGCCACTATTTATTGGTAAATCACATGGGCTAGATACAGATTCTTGACATTCTTCTGCTGTTCCAATACAATTATCTTCAAAATCACAAATTCCATCATTATCTTCATCTATTTCATTGCCCCCGCAAACACCAGCACAGTCAAATTCTAATCCACTATTTGCAATACCATCGCAACCAAGACAAGAGGTTCCATCTCCTCCACATACATTGCAATCGTCAATCTGATCTGTTCCTCCGCATAGGTTGTTGCAGTCTCTTGTTTGTCCACAGCAACATGGATATGTTTGGCTTCCATCTAGTTCTTTAAAGCATTCACAATTTGATTCTGAAATTCCATCAAGGTCTGAATCATATAATGGTCCTTGGCATATACTATCAGCAAAATCTTGATTACTTAGATCGCATTCACTTGATCTTTCTATACAAGACTCTTGATTAATCGTAAATTTAAAATTTGTAATATTACTTAGAGTAGTGTTGTATAGAATTTCTCCAAATTGATTTATATATATAGTCCCTGCATAACCATCTTCTATAGTAAGATTACATGCATCAGTGATATCTAAATCATCTTCAGTGCAGTTTTTTTGATAGTATGTAAATTCATAAGGAACTGAATATTCGCTAGTGATTTTTTCATAGAATATAATATTCTGAGCACTATGGATTTCATTTGATATTCTTAAGTCAGTTAATAGGCCGCATTGAGTTGTTATATCATTACCTTGATAAGAATAGCTGTAAATATCACTTGCGCAGCCATTATTTACAAAGTAATCATTATCTGTCCCTAGTATAATAAATCCTGCATTTTGCGCTTCTCCATCCTTTGCTAGTTGCGGTTTTCCATAACATCCACATTCAAAATTAATGTTTGATTGAATTCCTGTGTTTCCTCCTGAACAAATTCCACAATTATCAATTATGGCAGAACCATTGCAATCTCCATTGCAATCCATATTTGTAAATTCTCCATTATAGGAATTATCATTAGAATCTTTAGATATGCAATTACCAGCGCAATCTAGTATATCTGTTCCACCACAGTTTCCATTACAATCTTCATATGAGCTCCCTCCAGGAGTTCCATTGCAGTCTCGTATGCAGTCATTCGAAGGATCGTTGTCGCATACTCCACACAAATCTGTAGTACAATTACTTACTGATGGATTTTTTTCACATGATAAGAAAATCATTATTAATAAAAAATTAATTATACTGATTATTTTTTTAATCATATTTAATATGTTAAGTCCTTGCTTTAATGAATAAATTAACACCTAATATTAAAAATAATATATTTACCATCCACACAGATAAAAAAGGATTAATTATATTATTGTATCCTAGAGTTTGTCCTAATTTTATTAAAATATAATACAAAAATATAACTGTAATACTTAAACCGATACTATTTGCAAAATTAGAGCGAGGCTTTTGAATTGATAACGCTATTCCAAATAATACCATTATTAATGAGCTGCATGCAAATGCTGTCTTAAAGTGTTTGTTGACGGTCCACCTGTTAAATTTCAGACCTTTATCTTTCATTTTATCTATAAATGCAGCTAACTCCCAGTAGCTCATATCATCAGGATTAATATTGTCCTTTTGTAAAATTGAAGGAGTAATATCTTTAATAGTTAAAAGAGTATCATTGGAAGATGTAAATTTAACTTTATTTTTTTTCCATTTCGTTAAAGTATAATTTTTTAAACTCCATTTTTTTTTATCTATGTTCCAAATCATTTTTTCAGCATCAATTCTTTGGTTTATATCTGAGGCAGTCAAGGTTTGAATAGAAATATTTCTACCTATATTATTTCTAAAATTAAACTTCTTTATTTCTAAAAAAGAATCATCAATGTGATAATAAATATTATTTTTTCTTGTAGAGTTTCCAAAAGATTTTGGTTTCATTTTTTTTTCAATTTGCGATCTTTTTTCAAGATTTTTAGACACTACTGAGTTATCAAAAATAAACGAAATGAAACTAAATATTATACCAAGAACTAAAATAGGGCAGCTTATTCTTCTGACACTCAATCCCGATGCTTTCAATGCTGTTAATTCATTGTTCTTTTGAAGTTGATTAAAACAAGAAATTGTAGAAAGTAAAAGAGACATAGGTAATGCTAAGCTTATAAACCATGGAATAGTAAAAAAATACCAATTAATTATTTCTTCGTTTGTTAGATTTTTAGCAGAAAATTTATCAATATTATCTATAATGTCAACTGCAATAAATATAATTATAAAAACTAATAGTATTGTGGATAGTTTTTTTAAAAAATTTTTTAGTAAGTAAAAATCAATTTTTTTTATTATCATTTTAAAATTTATTAATTAACTATGAAAATTTTATAAAATAATTTGTTATAATATAATTATATTTAAGCATTATTTTTGCTTTAACTCTACACGGGATGTAGATAAGTAAATTTTACAATTCTTATTATTCCTCTGTAGAGATACTTTAATAATTTATATAATTTTATGGAAAAAGTTAAACTTTTAGATAAAGATGATATTAATTCAATAGTTAAAAGATTGTCATTTGAAATTTTAGATAAAAATAAAATGATAGATAATCTTGCTATTGTAGGGATTCGCACAAGAGGTGAAGTGTTAGCTAATAGAATCCATAAGTTTATTTTAGATGAAAAAAATATTAATCTGAAGCTGGGTATTTTAGATGTCACATTTTATAGAGATGATTTCAGAACAAATTTAGGTTCACCTAAAATTGGCCCTTCAAATATTACTTTTGATGTTAATAATATTACAGTTGTTTTGGTTGATGACGTCTTGTATACAGGAAGAACTATTCGAGCTGCAATGGATGAAATATTTTCATTTGGAAGGCCTAAGCGTATTCAGCTTTGTACTTTGGTTGATAGAGGGCATAGAGAATTGCCAATTAAATCAGATTATGTAGGTAAAAACTACCCAACGAAACTTAATGAACATGTATATGTTCATTTAAAAGAAATTGATGGAAGTGATGAAATATTTCTTAAAGAATATAAATGAGCCATAAGCTAACGATTAAACATCTTTTAGGTTTAGAAAATGTACCAGCATCTGATATGCGGAAAATTATAGATGTAGGTTTCATTTTTAGAGAAATTTTAGAAAGGCCAATTAAAAAAATCCCAACATTAAATGGCAAGAATATTGTTAATATGTTTTTTGAAAATTCTACAAGAACAAGAATCTCATTTGAATTAGCTGAAAAAAGGTTGTCTGCAGATGTTACTAATTTTTCAGCTAGCAGTTCCAGTGTTAATAAAGGTGAGAGTTTGAGAGATACTGTTCAGAATTTATTATCTATGAAGCTAGATTGTATTGTTATGAGACATCCTATTCCAGGCTCTTGTTATCAGGTGACCAATTATGTTGATTCTGTGGTCATAAATGCAGGCGATGGATCTCATGAACATCCAACTCAAGCTTTATTAGATTTAATGAGTTTGAAAGAAAAATTTGGTTCAATTAATAAGCTCAAAGTTGCAATTGTCGGTGATATAATCCATAGTAGAGTGGCCTTATCTAATATTTATGGTTTGATTAAATTGGGAGCTGATGTGATGGTCTGTGGTCCTCCTCATCTTATACAAAGAGGTATAGAGGATTTGGGAGTAAAAGTTTCGTATGATGTTAATCAAGCAATAGAATGGGCTGATGCAATTAATATTTTGAGAATTCAAAGAGAAAGGATGGGGGTGGGTATAATACCATCAATACGAGAATATAGAAAATCTTTTGGAATAACAAAAGAGAGAATGTTATCGCATAAAAAAGAGCTTGTTATTATGCATCCAGGGCCAATAAATAGAGGTGTTGAGCTTGATGGAGAAATCGCAGATAGTGAACAGGCAATTATATTAGACCAAGTTTTAAATGGAGTAGCAGTTAGAATGAGTATTTTATATTTATTATTAGGGAATAATGAACTTCTGTCATGAAAATATTAAATTAACAGAAGGTTGGATTCTTTTAAAACAAGGGAATGTTTACGACCCATTTATTAATTTAAATGGTGTCTATGATGTTTTAATTAAAGATGGTAGAATAGAAAAAGTAAAAAATAATATTGCTACAGAGGAAAAATTTAAGATAATAGATTGTAAAGATAAAATTTTAACTAATGGTTTTATTGATTTGCATTCGCATTTTAGAGAGCCAGGTTTTGAATATAAAGAAAATATGCTTACAGGTTCAATTTCTGCTATAAAAGGTGGTTATACAAGAGTTTGTACTATGCCCAATACAGATCCAGTTGTAGATAACCCAGAATTAGTTTCATTTATTATTAATAAATCAAAAGATTTTCCTGTACATATATATCCAATTGGAGCAATTACAAAAGGTCAGAAAGGCCGTGAATTAGCAGAAATTGGGATGATGGTAGATTCTGGAGCAGTAGCAATATCAGATGATGGTATACCAGTTTCTAATAGTCAGATTTTAAGAATGGCTTTAGAATATTCTAGTAAGTTTAAGATTCCAGTTATAAATCATGCAGAGGATTTAAGCCTCGCAAATAATGCCTTGATGCATGAAGGATTAAACTCTTTGAAATTAGGTTTGTCTGGATCTCCTGATATAACTGAATCAATTATGGTTTATAGAGATTTATCTATTGCTAAATATTCTTCAGGTAAAATTCATGTTCCACATGTTTCATCAAAAAAATCAGTTGAAATAATAAAAACATTTAAAAATGAAGGATTAAAAGTATCTGCTGAAGTAACGCCGCATCATTTATGCTTAAATGATAGTGTTTTATTAGGCTATAATACTAATGCAAAAGTTGCTCCTCCTATCAGGTCAGAAGTTGATAGGAAAGCATTAATTGAAGGTGTTAAATCTGGGGTGATTGATTGTATCGCTACAGATCATGCCCCTCATAGCATTGAAGATAAAGATTGCGATATTCAACATGCTCCATGTGGAATGATTGGATTAGAATCATCTTTTGGATTAGTCCATAAAACATTAAAAAAAGAAAAAGTTAATATTAAATCAATTATTGATTTGTTTACTATTAATCCATCTAAAATTATTAATATTGTCCCTAACTCTATACAAGAAGGTGAAGTAGCTGAAATTAATATTATAGATTTAGCGAAAAGATGGGTGTTTAATTCTGAGGATATAATTTCAAAATCAAAAAATTCACCACTTATAGGTATGGATTTACATGGCAAAGTTATTGGTACTTTTAATAAAGGTTATTTTTCTTCTTTTTAAATAATTGAATTAATTTCTTGACTTATAACAAAATCTCCTCATAAATTTACCAGCTTTACTATAACATAAAAAAATAATTATGAAGACGAATTCAATTAAAAAAAGTGACATTAAAAGAGACTGGTTTCTTGTCGATGCTGCTGATAAGACATTAGGTAGGATTTCGACAAAAATAGCACATATTTTAAGAGGTAAAAATAAAGTGAATTATACACCTCATTTAGATATGAGTGATTTTATTGTTGTTATTAATGCAGATAAAGTTAAGTTGACTGGGAATAAGACAAATAAAAAAGAATATTGGAAGCATACTGGATATCCGGGAAGTGGTACGTTGACTTTATATAAAGATTTAAAAAATAATAAACCAGAAGTTGTTATTGAAAAATCTATTCAAGGAATGCTTCCGCATAATAAATTGGGTCGTCAATTAATCAAACATTTAAAGGTTTATTCAGGTAGTAAGCATCCGCATGAGGCTCAAAAACCAAAACTATTGGAGTTATAAATTATATGTTAAAAAATACTATTGATATTACTGTTGGAAGAAGAAAGTCTGCTGTTGCTAGAGTTAAGGTTAAAAATGGAAACGGTAAAATAATTGTAAATAATAGAAAGCCAGATGAATATTTTAAAAGAGAATCTTTAGTTATGATGATGAATCAGCCTTTTACTTTAGTAGATTTGGACAGTAAGTATAATTTCCATATAAATGTTTATGGAGGAGGATTAAGTGGTCAGGCTGGTGCAGTAAGATTAGGAATTTCAAGAAGTTTAGAAAAAATTAATCCCGAATTTAGATCAGCTTTAAAAAAAGCAGGTATGTTAGTTAGAGATTCAAGAGTTGTAGAAAGAAAGAAGTATGGTCAGCCTGGAGCAAGAAAGAAGTTTCAGTTTTCAAAACGTTAATTTAATAATAGGAATAATATATTGAAAATAAATGATTTAATAAATGCAGGAGCACATTTCGGGCATCCTGTCAGAAAATGGAATCCACATTTTAAAGAATTTATCATATCTAAAAAAAATGGTGTTCATATTATAGATATGGATTCAACAATAAAATATCTAGATAAAGCAACAAAAGAGCTTACCAAGATAGTTTTATCTGGAGGAAATATTTTATTTGTTGGCACTAAATCGCAAGCTAAAGATGCTGTTCAAAATGCAGCAGATGCATCTAGTATGTTTTATATAATTGAGAGATGGCTTGGTGGGACTTTAACAAATTTTTCAACAATTAAGAAAAGTATTAAGAGATTAAAGGTTCTTGAAAAAGATTCAAGTTCAATTTACTCAAATTTAACAAAAAAAGAAATTGGTCAATTGCAAAGAGAGAAAATAAAATTAGCAGACTTGCATAGAGGTATTAAAGATATGAGACATTTACCATCTGCTATTTTTGTAGTTGATGCAAATCATGAAAAAATTGCTGTAAATGAAGCTAAATGTTTAGGGATACCAACATTTGGAATTGTTGATACTAACACTAATCCATTTATAGTCGATTATCCAATTCCTGCAAATGATGATTCTATTAAAACAATTAAATTGCTTTTAGAATATATAACTGAATCATTAATAGGTGCTGTTGGTTTAGATAAGTCTATTGATGATTCAACTTCAGATTTGAAGCTTGAAAGTAATGAAAATTTAAGTAATGAAGATTCAACTGACGAATAGTTTGTAAATATTTTTTTAAAATTTAAGGAGTAATATATGTCAATAAGTGCTAATCAGGTAAAAGATTTACGAGATAAATCAGGCGTGGGAATGATGGATTGTAAAAAAGCATTAGTTGAATCAAATGGAGAT
>CEQN01197820.1_pt1 | contig 17695 bp, 15 predicted proteins | sample 427011 | NCBI WGS metagenome assembly CEQN01 (sample SAMEA2621277, study PRJEB7988) | marine metagenome | biome: marine biome (ENVO:00000447); feature: deep chlorophyll maximum layer (ENVO:xxxxxxxx); material: "saline water (ENVO:00002010), including plankton (ENVO:xxxxxxxx)" | depth 120 m
AGAAGTTAGAATTTTAAAAGAAGAAATAAAAGAATTATTTGCAGATACGAAAGTAAATCTTCATTTTGTATCTGCAGTATCAGGAGAAGGTGTTTCTGATATTATGGATGAGGTTGTAACTCACCTTTTTTCTCCAGACACATTAAAAGGAGGAAAGTTTGCTCCGCTAAAAACAGTTTCAAGAAAACCATCTGTTAAAAAAACAAATACATTAACTGGCACAATTTTAAAACCAACGCCTAAACCTCGGGGTCCACAAATTAAAATATCAGATGATTTATTTACTATTGTTTTTCCAAGCGTTGAAAGAATTGCTAAAAGAATAGACTATGAAGATTGGACGGCAAGAATGCAATTATACAAACATATGAAAAAAACAGGAGTAGTTAAAGCGCTTGAAGAAGCTGGAATTAAAAAAGGAGATACTGTAAAAATGGGTGGAATTGAATGGGAATGGGATTAATAATAAAAATATAGTATATAATTACTTTCTATTGCCGATGTAGCTCAGTGGTAGAGCAGCTGTTTTGTAAACAGCAGGTCGTCGGTTCGAACCCGACCGTCGGCTCCACACTAATCCAATAATTTTTCTATGGCACTTCTTAGCCGAAGGCCTGTTTCTTCTAAGTGATTAAATGTTTCTCTAGTGAAAGCTAACCTAAATTCGTTTTGACCTTCAGACGGATCTGTATAAAAAATATTTCCAGGAGGAAAAAGAAGCCCCTCTTTCTTTGATGAATTAACTATTTCTTCTGCAGGAATAGAATTAGAATTAACCCAAAGAAAAAAACCACCATCAGGAATGTCAAAATTAAGATAATCTGAACAATGTTTTTCAAGAGAATGTACAAGGGATAAACACTTCTTTTTATAGAGAGATCTCATTTTTAATATATGTTTATCTAACTCACCAGAAGAAATCATGTCGGCTAAAACATAATGAACTAAAGGGCTAGATCCCATATCAAATCTCACTTTAATAAGATGTTCTATAAGTTCTTTTCTAGCCTGAATCCATCCTGCCCTCAACCCAGTCACGGTTATTTTGCTGAAGCTAGACATTTTAATAACACCATATCCGTCTGATAACGAATAATAAGAAGGAGGAGGAGGGGCATCGTAGTATATTTCAGTGTATGCAGCATCTTCAACTATTAGAATTTGATTTTTATCACAAATAGACAATATTTCTTTTCTGTAATTTAAAGAGGTTACAATACCTAATGGGTTGTGAAAATCAGGAATGGTATAAAAGAGTTTTATTTTTTTGTTTTCTTTTGAGAGAGAAGAAACGGTGTTTTTTATAAAATCAACATCTGCTCCATCAGAAGTCATAGGAACAGGTATAACTTCTGCTCCGTACCCTTGTAAAGTTCTAACTGTTCCAGAAAAACTCGGTGATTCTACAAGAACAATATCTCCAACATTTAGAAAAGTTTTACAAATGTTTTCCATGCATCCTGATGACCCATTATGCATGATAATATTGTCTGGTTTTAAAGATGAAATATTTTCTAATTTATTTTGTCGAATTGCTATTTCTTCTCTACACCCTTCATACCCGAACCACCCTCCGTACATTAAAGAATCGGAAGGATTGTTTTTTATGGTTTTTGTAAAAATATCTGCAAGATAATCAACAGGAAAAACAGTTTCATCTGGAATTCCACCATTTAAAACTATAGGGTCAGGGTGTTGGCTATCCAGTTGGGGTAATAATCTTCCTGAATCAGTTGCACTGCCTGGAATTATTATTTGCGCGGCAGAGGAAAGCAAAGAAAAAACATCTTTTTTCTTCCAGCTAGAATTGGTATCAAGATTGTTATTATTGGACATTTATAATATAGCTCTATAATTACCTATATTAAATGTTAAATTGAGGTTCACTGTAAGAATTCAGCTTTTCAAATATCTGAATTCTCCATCTTTGTGAATCAACTACTAATAATTTTGATTTTTCTTTATCAAATTGAATTGCTGTAGGAAGAGCAAAGTATTTTTCAGGCTCTAGCGTACTTACTCTTCTGCGGGCTTTTTGAACATCAGGGCTAGCGTTTACATATTCGCGTTGCCATTTTGACAATTCTTGAGCTGAACCTAGAAGTTCCATTAAATATGTTCCTTGTGAATCATATATGTTAACTTTATTTTTTGCCCAACTTGTAACATAAATATCGCCATCAGGGTCAACAGTTACTCCTGCAGGATGGTCTAATAGTTCAGGCTCAGTTCCCTTGTTTCCAAAAGTCATTAAATGTTTTCCAGAAGCGTCAAATTTTTGAACTCTATTATTTAAATGATCAGCAACGAAAAGATTACCTTTTTCGTCTAAGCAAATACCCCAAGGGGAATTAAATTCTCCATCTAGTGATCCAAATGTTCCAAAAGAAGAAATATGTTCACCTCTTCTTGATATTTTTTGTATTCGATGATTTAAAGTATCTGAAACTAACAAATTTCCGTGGCTGTCAACAGTAATGCCAGATGGCCTATTAAATTTACCGGGGTCAGTGCTTGGAGGATTAGAGGATGCTGAACCGTGTATATTTGTTGTAGTAATAGTAGTTTCAGAAAAATCATTAGGTAATCCTAATTCCCTGAGAGAGTTACCTTCTGTATCAAAAACTCTTATTGTGTTTCTTAGCTCATCGGTAACAAATAATTCACCATCATAATATACAGAACAAGTTGGCCAAGAATCTGTAAATCCCCCTCCACTAGTAGGAGTAGGATCGTCAGGACCAAAAGAAAGAACATCTTTTTGTGCACTTTCGTCTTCGATTTCATTTCCTATAGAAAGTTTAAAAACACTAGACTGGTTATAAGAATCTCTGCAAATTACATATACGTCATTATCGACACCAAAAGAGATATGAACTAACCCTCTAAATATTCTTCCGCCTATAACGCGATTAAAATCTAAAGCTCTTCCTCGTGATTCTGTAGTTAACATTTAACCTTACCTACTTTGCAATAAATGATGGTTTTTCAAAAGTTCCCCCAACTATAGGAACAGGATCTAATTTCATCCAGTCTTCTATGAGAGTTGTGTATACACTACGAAAATCCATATCTGGAACAAGGTCCCCTTGGTCTAAGTCACTTTCCTTCATAGAAGGATATTGGCCATATTCTCCACCAACAACAGAATTTCCTATTACCATGCAAACTCCACCTGACCCATGATCAGTTCCTGCACCATTATCTCTTACCCTACGACCAAATTCTGAAAATATGAACATAATTACATTATCGTCAGCATCATGTTCTTTAAGATCATCAAAAAAGTCTCTTATAGCGACAGATGCTGTGTCCCACAAGTATCTGTGTGATGCTAATTGATTTGCATGAGTATCAAAGCTTCCATGATCGCAATAAAAAACTTTTGTTCCCAAATCAGCTAAATGTATTTTTGCAATGGATTTTAATTTTTTGGATATAGAGTTTTCAGCATATTCCACAGAAGAAGAATATTTTTCTGGTGCAACATTTAAAATATCCGCACCTTTTAAAGCGTCAAGCCCTGTTTGAGAGAGAAAATCCATAACTGGGCCAGAACCCAAAGAGGTAGAATACATTTTTTTATATCTATCAAGAACTCGGTCACGTTTATCTTCAGGTGCAATATCAGTTAACAAACCATAACTATCTAAATTTTCTACAGTAGCTATTGGTACACCTGGAGCAACTAATGCTCTGTATAAAGATGGACCAATACTAACGCCAGTAACAACATTTTCCTTTTTAGGGTCAATGTTTTGAATGGCTCGTCCTAGCCACCCTTCCGTCCCAAGTTTATCTGGTTCACACGTATGCCAAATATCCATAGACCTGAAATGGGAACGAACAGAGTTTTCATATCCAACTCCATGAATAATGGCCATATTGCCGTTATTATATATGTCAGCTAAAGGGGCCATTGCAGGGTGTAAACCAACATCATCACTTATAGTAATTATATCTTCTTCACCTACGTTAACAGTCGGACGATAATCTCTGTATTCAGATTTAGTGTAAGGAACAACTGTATTTAAATAATCATTTCCACCACTTAGTTGAAGTACGACAATTACAGGGTCTTTTGTGGTAGGTTTTGATATTGTAGTCATAGTTTTCTCCTATAAATCTGTTAACAGAATTGATACTCTTTAGTTGCAACAATTAATTGAAATAATTCTATTGTTCTTTGTAGTCCTGAATTATTAGACCAATCGAACGAACCTAAACTTTCGACATGATTAATTAATTCGGTTCGAGTAATTTCACTTACCTCTAAAGGTCCTAATAAATTTAAACTTTCATCTACAAGTGAGGCTGCATTTGCCTCAACTTTTTTTAGTCTTTCTAAAAGATCTAAAACACCGGGCCTTGAAGTATCTGAAATAAGCTCAGATACAAAATTTGTTCTTTTCATCAAGGTCCCGCTATTTATCCATTCAATGCCATTATGCCACCCTTCAACACTAGGAGGGTTTAATAAATCTTGTCCCATATAAGCGATTTGAGAAGCCTGTTCCATAATTTCAGGAGTTGGTAGTTCTGGATTACCAACTAGCCTTAAGGTTCCTACAACAACTTCTGTAGGATTTTTAACTCGTTCAAAAAGTTGAGATTTAAAAAAGTCACTATTAAACAACTTTCTTAAGACGGTTTCCATGTGGTAATTGCTTTCTAAAAGAGCGTCAGCCAAAAATTTTATAGCTTTAGGGTCTTTAGGAGGAGTTACAGACCAGGCAGGAACTTGGGGCTCATCTGCAACAAAAAAACTGTAAAGATGTCGAGCAATAAATTCTGCGGTTGGTCTCTTAGAAAGAATAATATCAACAATTTCTTCGCCGTCAAAGTCTCCTTTGTGTCCTAAAAATTCTTTTTCACTATAGTCGTGATCTTCAGGAACAAATTTAAATTCCCAGTCCCATCTTCCCATGTGAAAGCGAGGAAGTTTATGTTCTAAAGTCCAACCTGTAAATGCACGTGAAGCTTCACGTACGTCTGTTTCAGTATAATTTCCAACACCCATTGTAAAAAGTTCTAGTAATTCTCTGCCCCAGTTTTCATTTACGGCCGTAGCGTGATTTTCATTTTGGTCTAGCCAATAAATCATCGCAGGGCTTTTTGCTACAGACATCAATATATCTTTATAGTTGCCTAATCCTTTTTCTCGAAACATTTCAATCATATCTTCTATTTCATCGTAGTGATCTACTTTAGCTACACCTGTAGCAAAAATATTATGATAAAAAACACAGAGTTTTTCCTGTAAGGGGCTGTTTGAATTAACCATAGTCCAAACCCATGTTGCTTGTCCGGCACCGCCCATTGTTCCAGGTTTCCACCACATAGGGTAATAACGTAAAAATTTAAATTTATCAACAGGTTCATTATTTTGTGGATTGAGTAAAATTTCTACGTTTTTTTCGTAACCTAAAGGCAATAGTTCTTCAAGATCTTTTCTTGATGCCCCAAAACCAGCCCGCCTCATTAGATGGGCTAATAAAGAAATATCTGATTTTAAATCTGTAACTGTGCTTACCATTTAAATCACCTTCTAAAATTATGAATAAACTAACTGAATGTCGATAATTGTAGCTAAAATAAGACAAAAACTCAAATTAAAAGCTAATATATATAAATGAAAAATAATAAAAAATATGATTTGGCAATATATGGTGGGACGTTTGACCCTATACATAGAGGCCACATAGAAGTGGCTAAAATATCACTTGAATATTTAAAAATAAATAAAATATTATTCGTTCCTGCGGGAAACCCTTATTTAAAATCAAATATAAGAAAAGTAACAAATGCACAAATAAGATTAGAAATGATTAAATTAGCATTAAAAGATGAAAATGAACCGAAATTTTTAGCAAGTGATATAGAAATAAATAAAACGGGCCCGTCTTATACTCTTGATACTGTTATAGAATTGAAAAAGAAAAATATAAAATCAATTGTTGTATTAGGAATAGACTCTGTTTTATCTATGGCTGCATGGGAAAATCCCGAAGCATTGATAAAAGAAAGTAAAATATTAGCTATTACGAGACCTGGTTTTAATCCTGCAAGATTTAAAGATTTAAAAATTAAAGGCATAGAGGAAGCAGTAGAAATTTTAAAAGTAGATACTCCTAATATAACGTCTTCGGATATTAGAAATAGAATAAAACTAGATAAAGATATTAAAAATATGCTATCTCCGAGTGTGGAAAAATTTATAAGAAATAAACATGTATATAAATAATGAAAGGAGAAAATATGACCAACGAGGAAAAGCTTTTAGAAGTTGCTATAGAAAAGAAAGCTTTAACTTTTGGAAAATTTAAATTATCTGCAGGTGGTACAAGCAACTATTATTTTGATGGTCGCTTACTGACACTTGATCCCAAGGGAGCATATTTAACTGCAAAATGTTTAATTCCTATCATTAATAAAAGTGGAGCTAACTTTATTGCAGGTCCTACTTTAGGGGCAGACCCTATTGTTGCTTCTGTTGCAGCTATTAGTTATCTTGAAAAAACTCCTATTTCTGCTCTTATAGTTAGGAAAGAAGCAAAAAAACATGGTGGTAAGAAATCAGTTGAGGGACCTATTTCCAAAAATTTAAAAGTTGCTGTTGTTGATGATACTTGTACAACAGGATCAAGCCTTTTTCATGCTATTGATATTATTGAAAGTGAAGGATGTGAAGTTGTAAAAGTATTGTCAATTATGGATAGAATGTCAGGTGGAAGTGAAGAATGTCAAAAAAGAGGCTATGACTTTCAAAGTATTTTTGTTGCAGACGAAAAAGGAAAAATAAATATTGCAACAACGTAAAAGATTAAATTTACAACTTTCTTTTATTGAAAACAGCACTAATTTCAAATGGTGGATTTATATAACAGCTTCTTTAGGAACTTTCATAGCTGTTTCTGACCAATCTTCTACTGCCATCGTCACACCTGTTATTGCAAAACAATTTGGAGTAGATATACCTACTGTTCAATGGTTAGCTATAGGGTACATGCTTTCAGTTAGCATATTTATGATGCCAGCCGCAGCGATTGCAAAAAAAATTGGTTATAAAAATGCTTGGATCGGAGGATTTTCTTTGTTTGGGGCAGCTGCGTTTTTGACTTCAACTGGATTAAGTTTTGAAACGGTTTTAGCTGGAAAAATTTTAATGGGTGTAGGGGCTTCCACTATACAAGCTAACGGCATAGCGATGATTGTAAGTTCTTTTGAAGATGAAGAAAGAGGGAAGGCATTAGGCCTGCACATGACAGTTGTAGGGCTTGGAGCAGTAGGAGGCCCAATACTGGGAGGAAGTATTGAGAGTTTGCTGGGGTGGCAATTTATGTTTCTAATGATTGCTATATTTAGTTTATTTTCTACATTTATTGCCGTTTTAACTATTCCAAATAGATCAAGTAAAAGATTTAGAACAAAAGAAAATGACAAACTTGATTTGGGGGGGATTATATTTTCAGGATTGTTTCTACTTGTTTTGATATTAGTTATTACTTTTGTTAATAAATTAGGCTGGATATCTTTTTCCTTTTCTAGATCACTTCTTACATATGATGTTAGTGTTCCCTTAGAAGCAATTTCAGGTTTTTTATTAGCTGCATTTTTTTTGGGATGTTTTTTATTCTGGGAAAAAAGAACCCCTTATCCAATGTTACCTTTATTTTTATTTAAAAAATTAGCATTTTCTTTGGGTTCAATTGAAAGATTTCTTTGTTTTACTGCCCAAACATCTACCGTGTTCCTGATGCCATTTTTTCTAGTATCTGGTTTAGGCATGTCAACAGCTCAAGCAATGCTTTATTTATTGCCTAGTCCTATATTATTAATAATGTTGGGACCTATAACGGGTAACTTATCCGATAAAATAGGAACAGCTAAACCGGCTTTTATTGGCACCATAATAACAGCAATAGGAATGTTTCTACTTTCCACAGTTAACCTTGAAATGAATCCTTTAATAATAGCTTTAGGGTCTGGTTTAACGGGATTGGGAATGATAACTTTTGTTGCACCTAACACAAGTGCAATTATGGGAAGTGCATCACGGGATTATTATGGAATAATATCGGCTTTTATGAATTTGCTTCGCAATGGTGGGCATATAGTAGGCATAGCTTTACCTACTTTAATATTGATAATAGTAATGGGATCTTTAGGATACAATGCAGATATGTCTGATCCAGATATAATAAACAACATTGGATTAAGAGAAGCATATGCAGCAGGAATGAGGAGATCCTTTCAGGTTTCAGGAATTATTATGGTTTTTGTCTCTATACTTATTCTTATACCTACCCCAAAGCCTAAAATATTAAAAAATGAGAATTAAATTAATTAGACATGCACAATCGTTAGCTAATGCTGAGGGTAAATGGCAAGGCCAACTAGATTATGATCTTTCTCTTTTAGGAGAAAATCAGGCTAGCTTATTATCAAAAAGATTTAAAACAGAAAAATTTAAACCCTCTTATATTTATTCTAGCCCTTTAAGAAGAGCACTTAGGACAGCAGAGATAACTTTTCCTAAAGAAAAAATAATTCAATTAGATGATTTGAAAGAAAACGATATTGGTTTATTTCAAGGTAAGAATCTTGAAGAAGTTCGTGAACTATATCCGGAGGCCGCAAAAGAATTTGAAAAAAACCAGAATTTTTCAGCAGCTCCAAAATCAGAATCAAGAACAAATATTAGAAAAAGAGCTATAAAGATAATTGATTTTTTGGTTAAAGAACATAGTAAAAATGATGAAATAGCTGTTTTTACCCATAGTGGATTTTTAGTTTTTTTAATAAATGCTTTATTTAAAGCTGAACATATATGGAGACTTAATATCCCAAATACAGCAATATTTGATTTAAAAATTAATCCAGACACTTGGGATTTAGAGAGGAAACAAGAATTTAGTAAAATAGGGCCTACTCATTGTCAAATATTTAGTTTTGCAAATGCTAAACATTTAGATGAGGGGTGTCATTAAATTGTAGGATTTGCCATTTTAATGGACTAAAAATAATATTCGATTCTGTATTCCAATTATCTTTATCAAATGAAAATTCAAAAAGAGATGTATTTTTAGGAGACATATTCCATAATTTTTTAGTTTCTAAAATTGCTGCAATTATTTGTCTCATTATCCCACCGTGAGAAAAAACAAAAACAGAATCATCATTTGAATGATTGGTAATTAATAAGTTAAGTATTCTTTTTCCTCTTTCAAGTCGCTCTATATCATTTTCAGAGTTTTTAATATGAGTCCAGTTTCGAGAATCCACAAATATAGATGCCTCTTTCGGGTATTTATCTTCAATTTCTTGCCATGTTAAACCTTCAAAAATACCTGCATTAGTTTCACGTAAGTCGCTCAATATACGAATAGGTAATCCTAAAAAATTGGTTGATATACTGCAGGTTGTTCTAGATCTTATTTGGGGACTCGAATAAATATGAGTAGGTTTTATTTTGTTTATTTGAAACCAAGTTGATAATTTTTCAGCTTGGTTTATTCCTGCTGCAGTTAAATTCGTAGAAACTAAATCATTATATCCAGACCACCTCATTTGAAGGTTAGCATTGGTTTCTCCATGTCTGATTAACAATAATTTCATTTTGTTTTCATAGTGCAGATAGCAAAATAATTTAAGCTTCTATAGATAAAGAATCTTTAATTGATAAAAGAATACTTTTAAATTGAACATCTTTTTTAATTAACTTAGAAACTTTTATATGACCATGTAATACAGTTGAGTGATCTCTTCCACCTAATAATTTACCGATAGCAGCTAAACTTAAGTTAGTCTCTTCACGTAAAAGATACATTGCTACTTGCCTTGAAAGAACAGTCATTTTTTGACGGCTTTTACTGCATAGTTGATCTTGGGTTACACCAAAGTGTTTTGATACAGCCGATACAACATCAATATCTGAAACAAGTTTGTTTTGTGCTGACGAAAGAGGATCTTTTAATATATTTTTTACAGATTCTAAATCAATTTCTTCGTCCTTAAATTGAAACCAAGCAAGTATTCTATTTAATGAACCTTCTAATTCTCTAATATTAGATTTAATGTTAGTTGCTATATATTCTATTACTTCATCCGGAATAAAATAATCAACAGTTTCCGATTTTGATTTTAGTATGGCTATTCGTGTTTCTAATTTTGGAACCTGTATATCTGCAACAAGCCCCCCTGAAAAACGTGAAACTATTCGAGGTTCTAAAGTTTTCAATGATGAAATAGGGCGATCGCTAGCAATCACAATCTGTTTATTTTTCATATAAAGAGCATTAAAAGTATGAAAAAATCCTTCTTGAGTTTGTTCTTTGCCTATTAAAAATTGAATATCATCTAAAAGTAAAATATCAACAGACCTGTAAAAATCTCTAAATGTTTCTGTAGAACCGTTTTGAATTGCTGATATATATTTATTTGTAAATTCTTCACAAGTTGTGTAAAAGCAGTTGTATCCTCTTTTTTGGGCGCTGTTGCCTATTGCATGCAACAGGTGTGTTTTACCCAAGCCAACCCCTGAATAAAGGAGTAAAGGGTTAAAAGCAACGGCTATTTTTTCTGAAACTACTTTTGCTCCCTTATATGCTAACTCATTAGATTCACCAACAATAAAGTTGTTAAATGTATATCGAGAATTCAGCCCAGATTTATTTCCTGATGGAATTTTTACAGATAATTTTGGCTGTTCCTTAGGATATGATTCAAGTTGTTCTGAATGGCTTTCAGAGTTAGCTATTTTTTGACCTTCAACAACAAATTTTATTTTAATTTCTTTATTTAAAGAACTAGAGAGTTCATTTTCTAAAATTCCTATCATGCGTTCTTCTAGGTAACTTGCTGTAAAAGCATCAGGAACAGAAACAAGGAAAAATTCAGAATCATATGAAATACCTTTGGAGTCTTTTAACCAGGTGTTAAAACTGGGCCTAGGGATACGTAATTCTAGTTTACCTAAAACAGATTCCCATATTTTAATTGACTCGTTATTTACAGATAAAGACATATATTTTTACGCAAAACCACCTAAAGATTTAAGTTCTTTTTTCAAGAACAATATTGATTTTTGCTAACCCGTAATAGGTTCAGACTTCTTCGTCCACCCCCTCTCCCGCAAAAAAACATAAAAGCTTTGAAACACATTAAGTATTACAGTGAGCTAAAAGAATATTCAAAAGAGTATTCAAAAATACCTTGCATTATTAATACACCTTTTAAAATAAATATTGCAAGGGGGGAACTCGGGAATTTCAATGTCAATTTATTTCCATTATGGAAGATGTAGGTATGTGTTGAAAATAACAAACATTTTTGAAAGCTTGTGAAGACGATAATAATGATAAAAACTAAAGGTTGATTAGAAATTCGGCATATTAGAAAATAGATATATGAACAGGAAAAAAATATGTTAATAAAGCAGCCAGTTATTTTTATAACAGTACTTGGCTTAGTAATTTTGTTTTTTTTAACGGCTTGTTCAGGGCAAGATCAAAATTTAACAGATCAAAGGATTACTTCATTAAATAAATCTTTAATGTGCCCTGTTTGTCCTGGAGAATCTATTGATCAATCACAAAACGATTTAGCTGCTCAAATGAGAAATGTTGTTTATAAAAAAGTATATGAAGGTAAATCAGACCAAGAGATTAAAGATTATTTCATTAGTAAATATGGCCCAGTTGTTTTAATGGAACCCCCTAAAAAAGGCATTGGTTTATTAGCTTGGATATTTCCCATTATATTATCTGTTTGTATGGGATTTGTTATTGTTTTTGCTTTAATATTTTTAAAAAAAGGTTCAAATAAATTAAAACAAAATAAAAATCAGGACCTAACTGAAAAGGAACGTGATATTTTAAATATTTTAAAACAAGATAATATTTCAGAAGAGGATATTTCTCAGATATTAAAAAGTAGTAAGGACAATTAATGATAGTTGCTATAGGTCAAATTTCACTAATTATTGCGTTTATTGTTACTTTTTATTCTTCTTTAGCGGGATTTTTTTCTGGAAAGATAAAAAATAATAACCTGTTTGATAGTGGGAAATTAGCTTTTTATTCTGTTATTCCACTGTTATTAATTTCAACAGCAAGTCTTATTTATTCATTTGTAGTTAATGATTTTTCTGTTAAATATGTTGCTGAGAATAGTAACCTAGCGATGCCAAGCGCTTACTCTTGGGTTGCTTTTTATTCAGGTAATTCGGGATCATTACTTTATATAGCTATGGCTTTTTCTATTATGGGTGCTATTTCATTAAAAGTAATAGCCTCTAAACCTTTTGATTCTTCTAAATACTTTTTAGGGATAATCTCTTTAACTCTTCTTTTTTTCCTATTTGTTATAGTTTTTTTAGCTAACCCATTGGAAAAATTAGATTTTGTTCCTAGAGATGGGCAAGGGATAAACCCACTTTTGATTCATTTTGGCATGTTTATCCATCCACCATTTCAAATGTTAGGCCTTATATCCGTTGCTATTCCTTTTGCTATAGGTGTATCGGTACTACTTGCGGGAGAAGGCGGAAAAGATGAATGGGTTGATCTTGGGCGACGTTGGGGCATGATTTCTTGGTTGATTCTAACTGTTGGTTTGTTATTAGGTTCTTGGTGGGCATACACAATATTAGGTTGGGGTGGATATTGGGCTTGGGATCCTGTAGAAAATTCTGCTCTAATGCCATGGTTGGCGATGAGTGCTTTTATTCATTCTATTATGGTTCAGAAAAGAAGAGGAATGTTTCGCATGTGGAATATTCTTTTAATAATAGTAGCTTTCACAATGGCTCAACTGGGAATGTTTATAAATAGAGGAGGCCCTGTTCCTTCCGTTCACTCATTTGCAGAATCGACTATGGGGTGGATTTTTTTAGCTATTATGGGTGTTACTTTATTTGCCTCATTGGTTATATTTATCGTTAAATTTGAAACCCTAAAAAGTAATGAAACCTTGGAATCTTTTTTTTCTAGGGAAGCGGCTTTTTTGGCTCAAAACCTTCTTTTTCTTTTAATAGCTTTTGTTACTTTGTGGGGAACTGTATTTCCTATATTTTCTGAAACTTTTGATGAAACAACAATGACTGTCGGGCAACCTTTTTTTAATAAAGTAAACGGTCCTTTGATACTATTGTTAGTTTTTCTTATGGGTATAGGGCCATTTTTACCCTGGAGAAAAGCTTCTTGGAAAACCACAGTAAGAATGTTAAGGATACCTATAAGTATTGCTTTGATTTCTTTACCTTTTTTAATCTTTTTATTGGAAATACAAAAAATTTGGGCATTATCTTCTTTTGTAATTCTTATTTCTGCTACAGCAGGAATTTTTCAAGAATGGGTTAGAGGTACCATATCGAGACATAAAAAAGGGGAGAAATGGTTTTTGGCTTTTTACAATTTAATTAATGCTAACAGACCTAGATATGGAGGATATATTGTTCATTTGTCAGTTGTTATGCTTGGTGTAGGAATTGCCGCATCATCTTTTTATAGTGTTCAAAATGATTTTGTAATGAAACCGGGAGATACTAGAACAATAGAAGATTATTCTTTTACCTATATTGAAAAAGAAGAAACGATATATTCAGATCGTAAAGAACAAATAGCAAAATTTAGTGTAAAACATAAAAATAATGATTTAGGTTATTTATACCCTGAAAGATCATACTATCCTGTTTTTCGCATTTCTGCGACAAAAGGGGCTATAAACACAAGTATAGTAGAGGATTTTTATTTAGTTCCCTCAGAGTTTATGGAAGACGAACAAGCTGTTTTCAGGGTTCTGATTAATCCTATGATAGTCTGGATGTGGCTTGCGGGCCCAGTTCTTATTTTTGGAACTATATTTGCTTTAATTCCAGCTAGATCTAGAAAAACTAAAGTACCCCTTTCAGATGTTTTAGAAAATAAGGTTTTGGAATCTTAAAAATGATCATTTTTATTTCTATTATGCTATGTATGTTCCCGATAGTTTTAATTGTTTACCCACTGATTAGAAACAAAAAAAATGTTGATATGTACGTAGGAAATGATTTTTATTTACAACAACGCTGGGATTCCCTTATAGAAGGGTTACAGAATGCAGAGCTGGAATTTTCTATTGGTACGATAGATAAAGATGATTATGAATGGTTACAAAAAACTTATACAAAAGAAGTGATTGAACTTATAAAAGAATTAAAAGTTACAAATTCTGAAGAAGAAAAAATAATTCAGAAGATTAATAAAACAATCAACCAAATTAGAAACGAAAAAGAGAAGATTTAACACTTGGTAAAGTCACTAAAAATAACAATTTTAATTATTATAATTCTTTCAATAAGTATTGGAGAAAAAGAATCATTATTAGCGGATACACCGCTAGAAGAAATAAAAGGAATTGTAGTAAATGATACTACCGGTCAACCCATTACAGCCACAACAATAACTCTTTATATAGAGCAATTAAATAAAGACTCTGAAGTTTTTTATGCAACAACAGATAATATAGGGTCGTTTATTTTTGAAAATATTGAAATTAAAGAAGATGCATTATATTGGCTTTCCATTTTCTATCAAGGAATAGGGTATACAGAATTATTTGATGTTGTATCTGATAATAAAAACTTAGTATTAAAAGTTTATGACACAACAACATCAGACGAAGCTATATCAATTTATAATTCGTCAATACTTTTTTCAGATGTTGACCATTTAAATAGAGAATTATCAATTATAGAAATGATAACGTTACAAAACACGAGTAATCTAACATATGTACAAGGCTCCGGGCCTATGGATTTATTGAGGTTTGGTCTTCCTGAAGGGGCAATAGATTTAATTATAGATACAGAAATTGCAAATGCGGATTGGGTTCAAATAGATAAAGGGTTTGCTCTTCTTGCGTCTGTTACTCCAGGTAAACATGAGCTGATGTATGCTTATAAAATTCCTTATTCAGGTTCCGATACGTCTTTTGTTAAAAATTGGAGGTACGGCTCAAATAATTTAAGAATTGTGGTGCCTGAAAATTTACTTCAAATAAAAACTAATATTACGGGTGATTTTGAGATACTAAATTTAGAAGGTATGAATTATGAAGTCCAAGAAGCAAAAGATATAAAAAGAATGGAAAAAATGGAAGTTTTTATTTCAGATCTTCCTGAACCTACAATATTTGAGTTAGTTAAAGAAAAGTTTGCAACTGCTGAATATATGTATATTGCACCTACATCACTAGGGTTATTTCTACTAATAGGGTTGTCTGTATTTATATGGAAAAACAGGCAAACAAAAAGTAAAAACCAAGACGCACAATTAATCAATCAAATGATAAATAATTTACAAAAAGAGTTTAAACAAGGAAAAATATCGGAAGAAAAATATAAAAAAATGCTTAAGCTTTTAGAAGATCAACAAATAAAATCTTAAGATAAACTGTGTTTTTAATAGTATAAAAATACATGCTAATATTCGGTTTAAAAGATATTATGAAAAAAAGACATATTTTAGGAATTAATATATGATCCAAACTATGATACTAACGGGGTCTTGCCCAAGGTGTGGTATTGGAACCTTAACAAATGACGAAGATATGTTTGGAGTTCGCATTTTTTGTGTTATGTGTGGACATAGTCGTGATTTAGGGAAACTTCCATTAAAAGTAAAAAATATTCGAGATTTAGTGTTAGCTGTTTTAGAGTATGACAGAATTACTTTAGAAAAAAATAGGTCTGCAACATATCCTCCGCATTTTTATGGATAAAAAGCACATAATATTTATAAATTAACCTGAAATAAACTAATTACGTGGTATATGGAATGTAATAAGTGCAAACAACAAATTTCTATCGGCCAAAAATTTTGTACTTATTGCGGAACAAAAATTGAAGATCTGTCTATTAATCCAACGACAGACTTTGATTTAAATATAAACGAATTAAAATCCGCGATATATTCTTTAAGTCGTGTTAAAGAATATGCTCGCAATAATGACGATTTAGCACTTAAAGTAGAAAACCAATTAATTTCTCACATTGAGTTATTAAAAACTAAATTGGCTGACTCAGCAGATGAAATTTTTGTCCCTGAAAGTTTTGAAAGAGTTGAATATTTAAAAGATATTATTAAAGAGACTGCAAAAAGAGAAGGACTTTCATTAAATCAATCTACCCTTAATGACTTTAACGAAGTAAAGCTTGAGCCTCCAAATAAAACTAAAAATCAAAAAAAATCCTCCTTTATTCCAAGTAGCACAATTGCGGTCCTTTTAGCTTTTGCTGTTGTTTTAACAGTGGTTAGCTCTTTTATATTATTAGTCACATTATGGGATGAATTTGGATGGATAGAAAAAGAAGCTTTTGTATTTGTACAAATTATTGCACTTATTGGATTGGGGCATATTGTATTTAAACGCATGCAAATATATTATTCTGGCCTTGCGTTAATAACTGTCGGAGCTTTTTATACTTATTTAGCTTCAGGAATCATTGTCTATGAGTTTACAGCTTATGGTAATGAATTTGTTGTTCCAGAAATAAATTTATCACTGGATTTAAATTATTTAGGATGGATCATTCTTTTTGTACCATCAATATTTATTTGGGGAGTCCTATCATATTTTTATAAAGGGAAAGCATTAACTTTAGGAACTATTTTAGGGTTTATTCTTTTTTCAGGATTGTTAGTTGCTTCTATCAAATCGTTTGATTCAAATTGGGGATTTGCATCTGTCTCAGCTACGGCAGCAGTATTAAGTTATTTTTCTAAGTATTTAATTAAATGGAATTTTCAAAAAAATGTTGGGTTTATCTTTCTTGCTTGTCAAAGTGTTCAAGTATTAGCACTTGTCTTAACTTTACTTATAACAACTGAAAATAATTTCACACTATATCCGATTTCAATAATACTACTAATATTAACCTTTAATTCAGCTATAGTTTTTTTTGATAAACATATAGATTTTTATAAGTATGGGGTAGTTATATTTCCTTTTGTGTCGTTCATAATAATCTTAGTTGAGTCTGCAATATTAGATACTCGTTGGGTTGGGTTGAGTATAGGTCTATTTGCTTTAAGTTTAGCTATCATATTTTTGGCTGTACATAATTACAGGAATAGCACAGTTTTAAAAAAGTTTCATCTTTCTGAGTTTGAAATGCCTATTTTAATTGGAGCTGGAATTTTTTCGGCTTTATCTCCTTTTTGGATTTTCTTTTCAGCGTTATCAGATTGGACTGCTTCAGATCAATTATTTTTAATCTATGCTCTTTTGATAGTTAATTTTCCCATTTGGATCATATTTAAAAATATTAAATATTCTAATTCTGTTAATTTTCAAAAGGTACTATTGACTAGTATTCATGGTTCTATATTAGGAATAGCTATTATTCTAATATTTGATTTTTATAATTTATCTCAGGTGCAAACAACATGGATTACATTTTCAGGTTCATTAATATCAGTTGTTGTTTTTTATCTAATTTTAAAATTATTACTGAAAAATGAATTTGGGCTTTTGGGTTTTTCTGCGGTTCTTTCTATATACAGTATTGTAATTTCTGGTTGGGATGATTGGGGAAATTGGGAACCATTATTAATTTCAGGTATATACGGAGCTACTTCAATACTTATCGCATATATAAAAATCATTAAACCATTAATGATTATAGGTGTTTTTTTTCTTACAGTAACGCTAG
>CEQN01036423.1_pt1 | contig 17649 bp, 14 predicted proteins | sample 427011 | NCBI WGS metagenome assembly CEQN01 (sample SAMEA2621277, study PRJEB7988) | marine metagenome | biome: marine biome (ENVO:00000447); feature: deep chlorophyll maximum layer (ENVO:xxxxxxxx); material: "saline water (ENVO:00002010), including plankton (ENVO:xxxxxxxx)" | depth 120 m
GTAACTTGTTAAGTTAAATGATTCTATATAATCTGTAGTGGTATTGCCTACCCAATCTAGAGTCTCCTTATTTTGCTCTAAATAATTATGTCCAATACCACCCTCTATACGGCTAAATTTTGAAAATGGATTCTCAAAATTTATATTTAAACCAATATCTTTATATAAATCATAGCTGCCATCTATCCAATTATATGACGAAACAACAGAATTATTATAAAATAATAGGCCCCAATTAATTCGATTTTCTAAATTAATATAATTAAGAATAATATCAGTATGCTTAAAATCAATAACAAGTGACGTTTGTAATGCTATTCTATGATTACCTAATATATCACTAAATAAAAAATAACCCATACCTTGACCTTCATTTTGTAAAATATCATATTCATATTGTGCATTATAATAATCTAATGTAAATCGTCTTTTATATGGATAAGAAACATGTATACCTAGACTATCTACCAATACCGATTGATCTAACATAACGTCATCCGAAATAGTATTTTTTACAAACTCATAATTTTGAAAATAGTCAATACTACTATTTGGTGTATAATAATTGGATTGTCTTAATAAATCATATTTTTGCTTTTTATTACGCCAATTTGAATTATTTATTGGTTTAATGTTATCTAATCGTGTAAAAATATCAGATAATAAAAAAATATCATAGCCGCTCTTATAAAAACCTGTAAATAGTATTTCTGTTTTCTGATACCAATCAAACTGTGTAATACCTGTTAAAACATTGGTCAAATTTTGAGAATTACTAAAATTTGCATCCGTAATATATATATTATTAATACCTGATTGATCTGATATATAAGCTATCTTATCTCCTGTAGGAGAATATTGAGGATAAATTTCATTATAGGGGGTATTTGTTAACCTGCTAATATTATGATTATTATCAATTTTATATATATCATAATTTTCAAAATAAAAACCCGGAAGAGAAATAATATCTATATTGTTTTTATCAATATATCTATCCCTATCAGAAACCAATAACAATTCTTTACCATTAGGATTCCAACTAATTTGAATATCACTAAAAATATCATTTGTTATTTGCTCTAATGTATCATTATCAACATCATATAAAAAAATATCACTAGCAAAATTATTATAACCAATAAAGGCTATTTTATTATTAATAGGATTCCACTGAGGTCTATAAATACCATCTATATCAAATACTTTTTTAATTTTATCTCTAGGATTATCTGGATCTAGAATAACCAATGCATCAGAAGGACCAGATTTAACAGCAAAAGCTATTTTTTCTCCATTTGGAGACCAAGTAATTCCAGGCTTAAGAACATGTAATTCTTCAATATCTGCTGTTACATCAGCAGATACGACCTTAGATAAAAATTCACCATTATCTAATGAAGCTATATATATAGACATGCCACCACTTTTATTAGAATAAATAGCTACCCTAGAGCCATCTGGAGATACAGATGGACCAAAATTATAATTATTATTTAATTTTTCATGGTTTGTAATCTGTCGTGCTATATCTTGAATATCTTCACGGAAACTAATATCTGGCCAATACTCTTTTTTTAAATATTTGTGCCATTGAGAAGATAATTCCTCTAAATTAATTCCTAATGTCATCTCAATTGCTGTATTTATATCATTTTTAAATTTAATATTATTAAAAAGTTCTGCTATAATTTCTTCACCCCATTTGTCTGTAATAAAATTCCATACTGATTGACCACCCCTATAAGCTAAATAACCATTTAAATATGGAATTGCTGGCATCTGATCACTATTAATTGCAATATCCCTCAACCACATATCAGAGTTTGTATCCCAATCGTTAGCTAAGTATTCTGCCAACCCCTCATTCATCCATAAAGGAATCATTACAGCGTTATTCCTAATAGCATTCATAATAGTTCCACCATAGAGACCATCGTTAATAAAGACATGAACCAATTCATGATAAATAACATGTTTAAACTCTTTTAATGATCCATTATATGGTATTACCATCCTATTTTTAAATAATTCTGTAACACCCCCTACACCCTCTCCCATATGAGGAGTAACAATATTTGTTTGCTGAAAATCATTGTGTGAATTATATACAAAGATGTCTGATCTTTTACCTAAATTCCAACCTATCAAAGTAGATATTTTATTGTGTGCTTCTTCTGCATAATAAGCAACAAATTCTGCCTGTTCTTTACCATTTTCATAATAATATACATCAAAATGTTTAGTCTTGATAAATGACCAATTAAATTTTTGATATTGAATTTTATTTTGTCCAAATTGTGGCATAATTGGACAAATGAGTATAAGATATATGATAATAATTCTTAGCATAATATTTACTTTATAAGTACAAATTTTATATATATTATTTTTAAATTAACATAATAATTATATTTAAGTATAAAATAATTTACAAATATGAAAGCACCTTTTTATATTATATCTGATAATCATTTTATGATGGATGATACGCCTGATGAACAGGAAAGAAGAAATAAATTATTTCAAGTTTTTGAAGTGATTAAGAAAAAGAATGAAGGGACCTTAATTATTGGTGGAGACTTTTTTGATTTTTGGTTTGAAACAAATTATGCTATCCCAAATGGATATCAAAATCTAATAAATCAACTAGCTGAATTTCAAAAACATAATATTGAAGTACACTATATAGCAGGAAATCATGATTACTGGGATTTTGGATATTTATCTAAAAATGCTAATATTATTTTTCATAAACAAGATTTGAAATTTAATTTTAATAATAAAAAAATATTAATCACACATGGTGATGGATTACTAAAAAATGATCATGGCTATAGATTCATGAAAAAAATAATCAGAAGTTCTTTATTTATTAAATTATTTAAGCTATTCCCACCTCGATTTAGTTTTAAAATGGCTAATAAACTCTCAAAATCTAGCTCTGAATATAATCATCATGATGGCTTTGTTAATACAATCATGCATGATATATCAAAATATGCTAAAAATCAATGGGAAAAAAATATTGATATTGTAATGGTAGGGCATTATCATCAACAAAAAATCATTAAACAAAATCAATCAGCTTTAATTTTTTTAGGAGATTGGCTTGGGAAGTACACTGTTACAACTTTAAATGAAGAAGAAATTTGGCAAGGTAATTGGAAAGAATTTATAGAATTAACTTGATAATAGTAAATTAATTGAATAATATTAATATACCTTCATGAATGGAAAATAATGAATAGAAAAATTATATTTATAATTTGCTTAGTTTTTGTTTCTGCAATTTTCTCTAAAAAAGATAACTTTATTAGTGCAGATGAAATTGAGAATTTAAAGCCACGTGATAAAAAAAGATTACTAGGCAAAAGTTTTATACTAAAACAAACTCCATACAATCCAGAAGAAATTTATCAATTACAAGTTTTATACGAATACGGTAATCAATCTGCGCTAGATGTATTAATAGAAATTTATCAAGATAAAAATCAATTATATGATATTAGAATTTTATGTTTAGATATATTATCCAATATTGATAACCCACTAGTGAAAGACGCCATACAATCCACAGTAGAAAATGTTGAATTCATAGAGTTAGAATATCTTATGAAATCAATTGAAATTTTAAATAATTATGGAGATTTACAATCAACTAACTCATTGGTATCTAGTTTAAAAAATTCAGAAAATAAAATTATGGATTTACGAGAAACAATAGTTAATGCAATTGGTGAGAATGGTACTAATGATGAGATATTAACACTTATTGATCTTTATGAAATCAGTATGACAAATCATACTAGAATGAATGAACTGCTAACTCTGACATTAGGCAATATGGATGATGATAGATCTATACCTCTATTAATGAATATTGCTAGTGACAAAAATATTAATATTAGAATACGAAATACTGCTGTTGAAGTGCTTTCAAGAAAAAATGCACCGGAGTTAGTTGATTATTTTATTGAAATGTTAGGAGATCCTGAAACAAATGAAGAAATGTTAGATTTTGTAAATAATGCTATGGATAATATACAAAATGATAGAATGACTATGGCTTTGTTAGAATCATTTCAAACAGGGAAAAATAGATATTATGCAAGCTTACACTCCATTATGTCTGCAATGGATGAATATAATAACCCTCAAATAAAACCAGCCTTTATAGAAATTGCAACAACCGATGGATTCCCGAGGTTATTACGCGTAAAAGCAATTAATAGTTTATCTAATTTTAATGATATTCAAGTTTTAGATTATATAGTACCTATATTAGAAAATCCTGATAATTATGAATTTTATTTTGATATACTAAACCTTGCAACTACTTTAGAGGCAGATGATAAATATATGGATATCATTAGGAATGCTGCACATAAAGCAATGCTTAATTCTAAAATTAATATGGGGCAAAGTAGCATTGAATAATAATTTAAAATATTATATAATATTAGTTGGTTTAATTTTTGTAAGCTGCGCATCAAAAAAAGAGTTAAAAACCAATGAAAAAGCAAATAATAAAAAAGAACCATATACATTGATTGAAGATGCATCGCCCTTCTACCCGCTTAGTCAATCTATAGCAGATATACAAAATGAAATTATAGATTTAAAAAGTCAAATTATTGAATATGAAACAAAGCTTCATTATCCTTCTGTAAACACTGAATTATTAAAAATGGTTACCACACCCCATTTAAAACATGAGATTACTATGAGTAATGGAACAATTATTGATGGTACTATTATTTTTGAAGATGCAGATAAAATGATTCTAAAAACAAAAATAGGGCAATTAACCCTTGAAAAAGAGTTTATAGATAATATACAAGAAAAAGCACCTATGCAACCTTTTGTAGAATTTACTGATAAGGAAATTGAAGAGCGTATAAATGATGATAATTCTATTACCTATGTAGGTGAAGTTATTAATAATGGATTAAGACGAGCTGATTTTGTAAGAGTGATTTATAATTTTTGGGCTGATGATACTAGCCCGATTTATTCTGATTCAATATTTGTTTCTGGACAAAATATTATCTATCTAAATGGTGTTATATCAGATACTTCTGTAGAACCTACTCAAAAAGGAAATTTTAAAATAACTATTCAAATTCCAGATTCTTTAAGCTATGAATACTTAACTAAAGATATACGTTGGAATACATTTGAGTAGTATTATTATTTGATTATGCATACACTTAAAAATCTTCTTGAACTAATGAATGAAAAGAATGCAAGTGATTTGCATTTATCAATTGGTAGCCCTGCTAGATTACGAATTAATGGTAAATTAAATCCTATTGATGATAATCAACTAAGCGCAGATCAAATTAAAAATTTACTGAAAGAATATTTATCCGATGATCAGCTCAATAATATAAACAATGGAAATGAATTTGATTTTACAATCGGAATTCCCGGTTTAAGTAGATATAGAGTAAATGCCTTTAAGCAAAGGGGAAGTATAGTCGCGACATTTAGACGTTTACCATTTGAAGTCCCAAATGTTCAAAATTTAGGTTTTTCTGATACAGTCTTAAAATTAACAGAAAAAAGACAGGGATTAATTTTAATAACTGGTGGTACCGGAAGTGGTAAATCAACTACTCTAGCCACAATGGTACAAAAGATTTCATCTGAATTAGAAGGACATATTATTACTATAGAAGATCCTATAGAATATTTATATCCTCATTCTAAATCTATAATTAATCAGAGAGAAATAGGAATAGACAGTCCATCTTTTGCTGATGCCCTTAAAAGTGCTTTAAGGCAAGATCCAGATTTAGTTGTTATTGGAGAATTAAGAGATCCTGAATCAATGGCCACAGCATTAACTATCGCAGAAACAGGACATTTAGTGCTAGCTACACTACATACTAATAATGCAGCAGGTACTATTACAAGGTTAGTTGATGTTTTTCCAGCTGAGAAACAAGAAATTATTAGAATGAATTTATCTATGTCATTAGTAGCTATAATTTCTCAACAGCTAATTCCTAATGTTGAAAATGAAAGATCCTTAGCTATGGAAATTTTGGTTAATACTCCATCTATTAAAGCATTAATTAGGGAAAACAATATACACCAAATTGATAATTATATTTTAAGTGGAGCTCAAGATGGAATGATTCGAATGGATGATTCTATTCTTGCTTTATACAATGATAATTTAATCACTAAAGAAAATGCCCTTCATTATGCTCATAAGCCTTCAGAGCTTGCAAAAAAATTAAATCAGTTTTAAATTGTAACTTAATAATATATGGGGGAATAATATGCAAACTATTGGATATATATGTTATGTTTTAGCTGCTATAGATTTTATTTCAGCTAATTTTTTGGGGATTGATTTTACCGGTGTATGGTGGTCCGCTATAGCTTTAGTTGTAATTGGTGGATTCTTAACTAATACTAGCTCTTCAGAAGAATCTGAATAAAAAACGAAATAATTAATATCAAATAATAAAAAGAGTCAGCGGACACTGACTCTTTATATTATCTCATCTTATCATTAATAACTTAGGAGGAGTTACTAATATATATAGTACTCCATATAATTTAAAAAGTTCCATTATTGATTAAGAGACTCAATCAGATCTTCAAATTCTTTTAAATCTAATATTTGAATATTTAATTTTTGTGCTTTTTTTAATTTACTTCCGGCATTATCTCCCGCTACAACAAAATCCGTATTTGAGCTAACTGAACCTGTATTTTTAGCTCCAAACTTTTCGATAATTTTAACTGCATCCTTACGTGATAATGACCCAAGATTACCTGTAAAAACAAATACTTTTCCAGTTATTGATGAAGCTATATTTTTTTCAACTTTCTGAAATTGAATACCTCCAGATAAACATCTATTAATAATATGAATATTATCAATATCATGAAAATAATCTATAATAGAATTCGCCATCACTTCACCTATATCATATATGGCTAATAATTCATCTAGATTTGTATTAATCAATTTATTTAAATTTCCTTGAAAATATTTTTCTAAAACTTTTGCTGCATTTTGACCAACATGCCTAATACCTAATCCATATAAAAAACGAGCTAATGTAGAATTTTTAGAATTATGAATTGATTCTATAATATTATGTGCTGATTTATTTCCCATACCATCAAGACGAGCAATATTTTCATGCTTTAAGTAATAGATATCACTTATATTATTTATTAATTTTTCATCAATTAACATTTCAACTATTTTTGCTCCCAATCCATCAATATTCATACAATTTTTAGATACAAAATGTTCAATTGATCCTTTGATTTTTGCAGAGCATGTAATATTAATACAACGTGCTACAGCCTCATCATCTAATTTATTAGCAATGTTACCGCATATAGGACATTTATTTGGTATAATAAATTTCTGACTATTAAGTGGCCTACGCTCTTTAATAACTTTAACAACTTCTGGAATTACATCTCCTGCTCTCTGTACAAGAACAGTATCACCAATTCTAATATCCTTTCTATTAATTTCATCTTGATTATGCAATGTAGCATTAGATACAATCACACCTCCTATATTAATTGGATTCAATTGCGCTACAGGTGTTAGCGCACCTGTTCGACCAATACTAATAATAATATTTTTAACTACTGTGGTTGCCTGCTCTGCCTTAAGCTTTCCAGCTATTGCCCATCTTGGAGATTTACTTCTAATTCCTAAATCTGATTGTTGTTGATAGGAATTTACTTTAAAAACGACTCCATCAATATCATAATCTAATTTGGTTCTTAAATCTTCTGCACGCTTATAATAATCTATTAAAAATTCTAATCCATAGCCTGATTCAATAAAAGAATTAACAGGGAAACCCCAATTAGGTAACTGATTTAAAAAATCTAATTGAGAATTAAATTCCATACCATCTATTATACCTGGAGCATAACAAAAAATACGTAATGGCCTATGCATTGTAATACTAGAATCTAATTGCCTTAAACTTCCAGCAGCGCAATTTCTTGGATTTGCAAAAAGAGGCTCATTATCACCACTTCTTTTTTGATTTAATAACTGAAAATCAGATTGATTAATAAAAACTTCACCTCTTACCTCTAATAGTTTAGGGATTTTATCATTAATTGATAGAGGAATTGATTTAATGGTTTTCAAATTATGAGTGATATCTTCTCCTACTAATCCATCGCCTCTTGTTGAACCATAAACAAATATCCCATTCTCATAAACTAATTCAACAGCTAAACCATCTAATTTAGGTTCAGCTACATATTCAATATCACTATCAGTATTTAGAAAATTTTTGATCTGTTTATCAAAATTTTCTAATTCAGATATATTCATCGCATTGGCTAATGATTGCATTGGCAAACGATGAGTAATGGTTTGAAATTCTGGAAGAATATCACCACCTACTCTCTGAGTTGGAGAATCTGGTGTAATTAAACTAGGATTTTGAGTTTCTAATGTTTGTAACTCTCTTAATAACTTATCATATTCTAAATCTGATATAGTGGGATTATCATAAACATAATAGTTAATATTATGGTGATTAAGAATTTCTCTAAGCTCTTTAATGCGATCTTTAGATCTCATATTAATTCTTTATTTAGAAACAATATCTTGATCAATGGTTCCTGTTAAACTGAAAAAATCTTTACTTGAAAATGTAAAACTTTTATGTTGATAATCTCCATCTTCATTAATGATATATTCATTTGAAAATTTTTCTTTATTTTGAATAATATTAGATAATGCAGCTATTAAAATATCAATATCTTCTTTTGTATTATATAATCCCATACTAGCTCTAACCATTCCCATCCATGGCTCTACTTTCCAAGTTAAATGATCATCTAGGCAATCTAATTGTTCTAATTCTTCTTTATGTGTCATATGTAGCATTTTTTCTACATATGGATGAGCACAAAAACATTCATTTCTAACAGCAATATTAAAATAATCATTTAATATAGCCGCAACTAAGCCATGATCCATGCCCATAATATTAAAAGAAATTGTACCTGCGCGCTGATAATCTTCTTGGTCATGTATTTCACCATATATAAAGATATCCTGTTCATTTTTCATATTTTCAATGGCATAATTAGTCATTTCTAAATCTTTTTTTAATATTATATCCATCCCTATACTATCTAAAACATGGATTGCAGCACCTAACGTAATAGCACCTAGAATATTAGGAGTTCCAGCTTCTTCTCTATCTGGAAAACTTTTTGAAACAAAATAATTATCTGGAAAAACTTTATCTACCATACCACCTCCAACTTCTTCTGGTTCTATAGCAGACATAAATGATTTTCGTGCTATAATAACTCCTGGTGAGCCGGGTGCGTAAGTTTTATGACCAGAAAATAGCAACGCATCAATTTCCATGGTTTTATCTTCAAATCCACTCATATAAATTGGTACATGGGCAGCCATTTGAGCTGCATCTACAATTACATATGCCCCATATTTATGGGCTAATTTAGCAATTTTATTAATAGGATTAATAATTCCTGTAACATTACTTAAACCTGTTATTGAAACGTAATTAATCCTATCTTGAAATTGCATTAAGTATTTTTCAAAAATATCCATATCAATTCCACCCATATTAGTACTCTTACTACTAATAGGAATATGCATAACTTTACCGCCATGTTTTCTATGCGGCAAATCATTTGAATGATGTTCCATAATGGAAACTAACACCATATCTTTTTCTGGTCTTAAACGCTTAAATGTTTTAGCCATACGATTCATGCCTGCAGTTACCCCACTACCCATAAAAAAACAAGTATATTCATCGGGATCAGCATGAACAAATTCTAAAATTCTATCGTGTATCCAATTATATGTTTTTGTAGAAATTTTTGCACTAAAATGTAAGAGAGAATGGGTATTAGAATAATGTTTTAAAAATTCATTAGATGCCCTATGAGCAACACCCATCATTAAAGATGATGCAGTAGTATCCAAATAAATCCGTCTTGATATTTGATTATCTACTGTTTTATATTCTGTATCTAAACCAATAAAATCATCTTTGACTTTATCTAATAAATCTTGCCCTTGTATAGACATTGTTTCTGCTGTTAAAAGAGGTAGTTTCATGTCAATAAATTAACTATTTTTAATTCTTTTAAATAGTTCTTTTTTAATTATGTTTGTACGATCGTATTTAGATTCCCAATTATCCCAATAACATGGTAATAACCCTATACCTGTTGATGATATAAACGCCTCATCCATTGAATTAACTTTATCGTATTCAATATAATTTTCTAAAATTTTCATATCAAGATATTTAGCTATATCTAAAATTGTTTCTCTCATAACTCCTGATAAAATACCCAAGTCTAATGTTGGCGTATATAATGTATTTTCTTTTATATAAAATATATTTCTAATCGCACACTCAGTTATAACTTTATTTTGATTATAAAAAATAGGTTCATATCCGCCCATATCATCACAATCTCGCTTAGCAAGCATATTCCCAATATAATTCATTGATTTAATAGCAGGAGTAAAACGTATAATGGGATATTTTGTTTCATCTAAATATATAACTCTGACAGGATTTACAGGTATAGAGTAAAAAGGTTTAATGCTAATATAAACACACGGTATATGAAATAGAGATGAATTTTGATCAGAATTTCCTCGTGTAATCATAAGACGTATAATACCTGACTTGATATCATTAATGTGGATAACTTTGTTTAAAAGTTTTAAAATTGATTTTTTATTATCAGGTATTTCCAGATCAATAACCTTTAAGCCCTTAAATAGTCTATTTATATGATTATCATATGAAAAAATCTTTTTATTATCAAATCTCATAGTTTCAAATAAACCATCTCCATATAAAAACCCGGCATCATTAAATGGAATGTTCGCTTTTGATGAATTAATAAATTCTCCATTAATATAATATTGCAATACTATCTCCTTATAAATTGATCTAAAATCTTACTTTTCAACTGCGCTTCTTTCCACTCATCCTCAGCTATTGAATCCCATACTATTCCACCGCCAACACAATATTTTATAAAATTTTCTACTATCATCATTGTTCTAATAGCCATATTAAAATGCATATTACCATCACCATCTAAATAGCCAATATTTCCAGTATAAACTTCTCTATTATAATCTTCTAAGCGGTCTATAATACGCATTGAGCTTTCTTTTGGTGCTCCTGTAATTGAACCTCCAGGGCATAAAGCTTTAAAAATATCTACATACCTTGTATCTGATTTTAACTTACCATCTATACAGCTAACCATTTGATGAACTGTTGGATAACTCTTAATATTAAATAAATCAGTAACATTAATACTACCATATTCACAAATTTTACCTAAATCATTTCTTAATAAATCAACTATCATAACATGTTCTGACTTATCTTTTTTACTGTTTTTTAATTTTTGTTTTAAAGCCATATCTAAGCTATTATTTGATTTTCGCTTAATTGTTCCCTTCATTGGATAAGTATAAATTTGATTTTGCTTGGTGTTAAAAAATTCCTCTGGTGAAAAACTTAAAATATATTTAGAGCCTATATTTAAAAAATATCCAAAATCAGGCTTAGCATAATTCCTAATAGATAAATATATATCAAGAGGGGATTTAATAGAGGTAAAAATCTTATTCATAGTCAAATTAATCTGATATGTATTACCCTGTTCAAGTTGATTTTTTATTTTTTGTATTAAAGCTCGATAAACAGATAAATCTTTGATATCTCTGTAAAGGTCTAAAAAACGTTCCTCAGATTTTAAATGATCTGATTGTAGATCATATCGCAATATTTTCTTAGGTTTTCCAAACCATATAAGTGGAAATTTTAAATTTAATATCGATTTAAAATTAATATGATTATATAAAAAATTTTTAATGTCATAACTTAAAAATCCTACAGCCTTAACATCAGATTCAAAAAGGTCTAATCTATTAAAGAATTCTTGCAGATTATCAAAAGGGTCATGATCATTAAGCTTATCTGTAACCGTATATGAATATATATCATCAAACCCCCATACTGCATAACCATATTCCATTGAATGATTATCAATAAGTGCATCTGGAGCACCATGCAGATTGATTAAATCATATAAATTATAAACTTTTGTATCAATCATTTAATTTTATCAAAAACAGTATATTTAATAATTTTGGGTGATGTAATAGAATATGAGAATATTTTTCTATTTTTAATAAATTTATTGAGTCCCTCTTTTTTAACTTGATCAATAGAAATAGAAAATTTTTCTCCGCTAATTTTTTTATCAATAGATGGTATTGATAGTGGATTCCAAGATAGGTGCTCTGCAAATAAATTCAATAAATTTAATATTACATCCAAATCCCAATCAGGATTAAACTTCAATTCTCTACTCTGAATTTTTAGATGCTTGCTAATCAATTTACTAAATCCGGATACTGCTCCAAGTTGAATCAAATCTGAATAAAATATTTGATCAACTTTTTTTTCAAAGCTAATAGTATCTATACCCTTAAATAAATTGTCCCAATCATAATCGTCTAATATACCAAGCCAATCATTAAAATTTTTAGAATATTTTTGATACTTTAACCACATAGCGTCACTATGCAATATTAAAAATTTAGCGTATAACTTTGATGGAGGAGCAATATCAAAAAGCCACATTAAAAACGCAAGGGTGGAGAGAGGATACTTTTTCTTAAAATCTTTATTAGATAAATCTAAAAGCAAATTAGGATTACATGATGTTTTAAAACCTTGAGGTATTATATCATCTAATTTAACGATATGGCCACCAAGCGTTCTACCGGATTTAGGTAATATATCTAAGTCTACCCAGATTAAATCTTTTTTATTTTGAATACCATCATCTGATATCCAAATTTTTTCCATATTATAATAACCTACTAATTTCCAATTTAAGTAATGAGATAAAAATGCTGCACAAATCAGACCATCATAATTAGAAGAAATAATAAAATATCTATTTTTATCTTTTAACCAATTGAATTTATTAAATATAGTGCTTCTGCTAATCATGTAATTAATCTTTAAATTTAGAATGAATTAATAGTTAATTTAATTATCCATGGTTAATTTTTATATATTAACTTTATTAAAAATATAATAATTATGATAAGATATATTTATTTACTTGCTGTTTTAAGTGTCATACTAGCTCAAAATGAGATAGCGCCAGGTCTACATAGCGAAGATTTACTAGACTATATTCAAAATAATTATACAGCAACATCCGTTCAAGGATATGATTCTGCACGCGATATATTATATGAAGAAATTGAAAATACCAATAATAGTGTATACTGTATATATACTAATTATTCAGTTCAACTAAATAACTCTGACCCTAGCACTCATCTGTATGAAAATGGGATGAATTGCGAACATCTATGGCCACAGAGCTTAGGTGCTAATTCATATCCAATGAAAAGTGATATGCACCATTTACGACCCTGTAAAGATAATGTCAACTCTACGAGGGGCAATAAACCATATAATGAAATTAATGATTTCATGACTGATAGTTGGTTTTGGTTATCATACCAATCAAATAATATACCAACTAATAATATTAATGAATATTCTGAAAGTAACTCAACTTCATTTGAGCCACGTGAAGAAGTAAAAGGTGATATTGCTCGAGCTATGTTTTATTTTTATACAATTTATAAAAATGTTGCTGATGATAATTTTTTTAATTTACAAAAAGATATTTTATACCAGTGGCATAATGATGATCCTGTAAACAGCCAAGAACTTATCAGAACATGGGATATAGCATCGTATCAAAATAATATTCCAAATCCTTTTATAGTGGATGAATCACTAATTTACAGAATATATTTTTATGAGGAAGAGGATAATAATAGTGAAAATTACGGAGATGTCACACAAGATGGTTCACTTAATATAGTAGATATCATACTTATTGTCAATTTTGTTTTAGAATTACAAACTTTAAATGATGAACAAATACAAATTGCAGATGTTAATATGGATACAATTATAAATATTGTCGACATCTTAATGATCATGAATATAATACTAGAAAATGAATAATAAGAATAAAGGGGAGAAAAAATGAAATTAGTTTTATCTATATGTTTATTATTTGCTTGGAGCTGTGAAAAAGGCAATACAGGCAAACAATCTGAAAAAGTAGAGGAGAATAGCAATAATATGATAACAGCAATTATAAATACATCTAAAGGTGATATAACAATCGAATTAGAATTTGAAAAAACTCCAATGACTGTTGCTAATTTTGTAGGATTAGCAGAAGGTACTATTGAAAATAATGTAAAAGAAGCAGGTCAACCATACTATGATGGAATCAAATTTCATAGGGTGATTTCTGATTTTATGATTCAAGGTGGTGACCCAACAGGAACAGGTGGTGGTGGACCAGGATATAAATTTAGCGATGAATTCCACCCTGATTTAAAACATGATAAACCTGGAATTTTATCTATGGCTAATGCAGGTCCTGGCACAAACGGAAGCCAATTTTTTATAACACATAAAGCAACTCCGTGGTTAGATAATAAACACTCTGTATTTGGGCATGTTATTTCTGGGCAAGAAGTTGTGGATACAATCGAACAAGATGATTTAATAAATTCAATACAAATCATTAGAGAAGGTAAAAAAGCAAAAGAATTTGATGCAGCATCAACATTTAAAGAGTATCAAGAAAAAGCAATCGCAGCATTCAAGGAACAAGAAAAAAAACAAGCTGAAGAACTTGAAAAATTAACAAAAGACGCTACAACTACAGCTAGTGGCCTAAGATATGTTATGCTTCAAGAAGGTTCAGGAGATACTCCATATCCAGGACAAATGGTAAAAGTACATTATGCAGGTTTTCTTCTTAATGGCACAAAATTTGATTCTTCATACGATAGAGATAAGCCTTTTGAATTCATGGTAGGTGGTAGAGTAATTCCTGGGTGGAATGAAGGAATACAATTACTTAATCCAGGAGCTAAAGCTAAATTTATCATTCCTCCAAATCTAGCATATGGAGAAAGAGGTGCCGGAGGAGTAATACCTCCAAATGCAACATTGATTTTTGAAGTAGAATTACTTGAAATCATAGATGATCCACATATGCATGATCACAGTGATCCTAATCATACGCATTAAATGAAAATAATAATATTTATCATATTATTATTATTGGGTTGCTCTAAGAATGATTTCCCATGGGATAATATTACTCTTGATGAAGCAATTCATGATTATGATAAATTAATTATGATTGATTTTTATGCAACATGGTGAGGCCCATGCAAGATGTTGGAGACATCTACTCTTAATGACCGGAATGTAATAGAATTAGCAACTAATAATTTCATAAATCTAAAAATTGATGCTGAAACAGATTATGGAAGACCTTTATTTGAAAAATTTAAAGGTAGCGGATATCCTTTGGTACTTTTTCTAGATTCAAATGGCGAAGAACTTGATCGATTTTATGGGTATATTCCTCCTTATGAATTTATTATTAAAATACAAAATGTAATTGATGGTAAGGGTACATTTACATATTATCTAGATGAATATAATAAAAATAATCACTCCGCTGAAATTCTAAGTTCTTTAGCTGATAAATATAATGACAAAGGAGATACACAACGTGCCTTAGCATTATATATGCAACTTGAAAGAACTGCCAACTTATCAAAAAAGGATTTTAATAAAGCCAAGTATTATGTTGCATCCCTATCATTAGAAAATAATAAATTAGAAAAAATGCTATTCTACCTTGAGAAATATCAAACAGAAGATTATTTTGAAAATGCCGTTTATGATTTAATTAATTATTATAAAATAAATCAGTTAAATGATGATGAAATCACCACTTATAACAAATATTTAAATGAATTTCATAATAGTTATAGTTTTTTGAATAGTTATGCATGGCGAATGACTGAATTAAATACCAATTTAGAAGATGCTCTTATAAAAACAAATAATGCATTACAATTACTTGCACCAACAGCATCTCAGTATCCTAATATTTTAGATACTAAAGCAGAGGTATTATGGAAGCTAGGGAAAAAAAATGAAGCCATTGAAGTTATAAATCAGGCTATCAATATAGATCCTGAAAGTGATTATTATAAGGCTCAAAAAGAAAAATTTAGTAATTCTTAATTTTAAATAATATTTCCATTATTTAATAAAAAATCAGGGTCAACTGCTAACTTTGTTTTTCTAATCATTTCCACAGCATTATCACCATAACATTTTCTAAAATCATTTTTTTTCCTTTTTCCTGTCCCATGTTCAGCGGAATATACACCTCCAAATTCTGCGGATAAATCAACCATATAATCATATATTTCTAAACTTAAAGCATTTTGTTCAGCATTTGGAATTAAATGAAAATGAAGATGACAATCTCCTAAATGCCCAAATAATAAATATTCAATATTAGATTCCCTAATCTTCAAATGAATTTTTTCTAAATATTTTTTAAAATTTTCTATGGGTACAATTGTATCAGTAATGATACTAATACCACCTAACTGCCTTGTTTTCATCAATGCATTATCAGGGATAGAATGTCTAGCCTCAAAAAATCTTTTCCAATTCATTGAATCATTCAAAACTATAATATTATCTAAATTAAATTTAGGATTAAAGCGAAGTAATAAATCAGACCATTCTGATATTTTTACATCTATATCATCATTAATAGGAACCTGAATATATATTCCTACCTCTTCACTATTATTAAATAGAAAGTTGTTATTCTTCATATAATCATAACAATTATATCCAAAATATTCTAATGCTGTTACCTTACTCATATCATTTTCGAAATAATCATATAGAAATTGATGTAAAGCAATAGCCTCTTCTTCATTTTTTAATCTTAAAAATAATTCTAATGAGTTTTTAGGCTTTGTATCTAAATTCAATGTACATTCTGTAATTAATCCAAAAATACCCTCACTACCAATAATCAAATCAATAAAATCAATATCTGCATCTGCAGATGAAAATGGGCCACTCGCATTCTTTATATTAGGTCTTTTATATTTTGGAATAGGAAGGCTAATTAATTCATTATCACATTCTAAAATAAATTCTCCATTTTTAGAAATATAATCACCTCTTTTAATATTCAAACTATAACCATTTAATAATATAAACTCTATTTCTTCTACCCAGTATCGCGTTGCCCCTTTCTCGCCTGGCATAAAACCTGATGCATTACATGATAAAGTTCCACCTACGTATGCATCATGTCTGCTAGTTGGATCTACGGGATAATACAGTGTATTATTGCTACTTTTTAAAATCTTATTTCTCATTTCTTCTAGTGGTATGCCTACAGAAGTACGTACTGATTGATTATCCATATTAAGAGATATAGGAATTTCTTTTAAATATGATGTTGACAAAACTATGCCACCTGTAGGTGTTGCGCTTCCTGTTAAATTTGTTTGACCTGCTGAAATGGTTAGCGGTATTTTTTGCACCTTACATAATCGTAATATAATAGCACATTCTTCAGCTGTTTTAGGGCGAACAAGTAAATCTGCCTTACCATCAGGTATATTAGACCAATCTCGTGTAAATGGTTTAATAATATCTT
>CEQN01206910.1_pt1 | contig 17641 bp, 12 predicted proteins | sample 427011 | NCBI WGS metagenome assembly CEQN01 (sample SAMEA2621277, study PRJEB7988) | marine metagenome | biome: marine biome (ENVO:00000447); feature: deep chlorophyll maximum layer (ENVO:xxxxxxxx); material: "saline water (ENVO:00002010), including plankton (ENVO:xxxxxxxx)" | depth 120 m
GAAATGAGCTAGGAGGATCTTTACCTTTCCGTGAGGATAGATCAGAAAGTCTAGAGATTCCTAAAATATCAGCTTTTAACGAAATCCTTAAAGGGTCAAATAATAGACAAATATCTACAACTATGGCATTCGTTAGATTCTTAACAATTATTGTCAAGGATGAAAAAGTTGGAAAAAATATCGTACCAATTATACCAGATGAAGCAAGGACATTTGGAATAGAACCACTATTTCGGCAAATAGGAATATACTCTCATATGGGACAAAAATATGATCCTGTAGATTCAGACCAATTTCTGTACTATAGAGAAGCTACTGATGGCCAAATACTAGAAGAAGGGATTAGTGAAGCTGGTGCAATGTCTTCATTTATTGCAGCTGGAACATCTTATGCAAACAACTCTAAGCAAATGATACCATTCTTTATATATTATTCAATGTTTGGTTTTCAACGGATTGGTGATTTTATATGGGCTGCAGCAGATATGAGAACAAAAGGATTCTTAATTGGTGGCACTGCAGGAAGAACCACTTTAAATGGAGAAGGATTACAACACCAAGATGGACATAGTCATCTAATAGCATCTACAATACCCAATTTAAAAGCATACGACCCAGCATATGCCTATGAAATTGCAGTTATAATCCAAGATGGACTTTATAGAATGTATGAGAAAAATGAAGATATATTCTATTATCTTACTTTGGAAAATGAAAATTATGTTCATCCTAAAATACCTGAAGGTGTTGAAGCTGGAATTATTAAAGGTATGTATCCAATACAAAAAACAAAAACAACTAATTTGAAAGTTCAACTTTTAGGGAGTGGCCCCATTCTAAACGAAGTTATTTCTGCAGCAAAACTATTGAATGATGACTGGGGAATTGAAGCGGATATTTGGAGTGTCACTAGCTATAGTGAATTGCATAAAGATGCAGAAGATATAAATCGATGGAATTTATTAAATCCAAATAAAAAAGATAAAATTTCTTACTTAAATGAATGCTTGGATAAATCAAACGGACCTATTGTTGCATGTTCTGATTATGTCAAGTTGGTTTCAGAGCAAATTTCTGCCTATATTGATTGTGATTTTGTATCTATAGGAACTGATGGTTTTGGAAGAAGTAGTAGCAGAAATGAATTAAGAGACTTTTTTGAAATAGATAAATTTTATATTACTCTAGCAGCAGTAAATGCTCTTTACAAACAAAATAAAGTTGATTCAGAGTTAGTAGAAAAGATTATTAAAGCTTATAATATAGATTCTAATAAATTAAACCCATTAAAATGTTAAGATTCGATGATTGATATATTACTACCAGAGTTAGGAGAAGGTATTTCTAATGTAGAAATTCGTGATGTCCTTGTAAAAAAGGGGGACTCCATTAAGAAAGATCAGGTTATTCTAGTACTAGAAACTGATAAGGCTTCAATGGAGATTCCATCTGAGCATGATGGGGTTATATCTGAACTATACATTAAAACAGGAGATAAAATATCACCTAATGAAAAAATTCTAACCCTTAATAGTGAAGCAGATGATTCAAAACAGAATGATGATATAATTAAAGATGCTCCTATATCTAATGAAAAAAATATTCAAGAAGAAGCAGAATTAGAAGAACAAAATGAAGTAACTGAAGTTATTTCATCTTCCCCGCCACCACCTGTACCATCTCCTATTCCTTCTACCTCTTCTTTACAATCAGATAGTTCAATAGATAGTAATAAAGGAGATACTATATTAGCTTCACCATCAACAAGAAAATTAGCAAGAGAACTTGGATGTGATATTAAGCTAATCAATGGGACAGGTAAAAAAGGAAGAGTTTCAAGAGAAGATGTTTTATCATATATCAATAGACACTTATCATCTAATCCAAATGGGGTAAGTTCTGATGATTTAAAAACAATTTTAAAAGATGAAATTTCATCAATGAAAGATGATATAGTTACTGAGTTATCTCAACAAGATAATAATTCTTCAGATGATATGGATTATAGTAAATGGGGATTAATTGAACTAGAACCACTTAGCAAAATCAAAAAAATTACAGGAAGTAATATGGCTAATGCTTGGGCTACAATTCCTCAAGTAACGCAGTTTGATAATGCTGATATATCAAACCTATATAAATCTTATAAAAGACTAAAAAAAGAAAATACTAATCCAGAGATTAAAGTTTCATTAATTCCTTTTTATATTAAAGTACTAACAAAAGCCTTACAAAGTTTCCCTAATTTTAATAGCTCTTTAAACTCGAAGAAAGATGCTATTATCATAAAAAAATATATAAATGTAGGAGTAGCTGTTGATACAGAAAGAGGCCTGGTAGTTCCAGTAATAAAAAATTGCGATAAAAAATCTTTAAAAGATATAACTATAGAGTTATCACAACTAGCAGAAAAAGCACATAGTAATAAATTAAGTATGGAAGATATAGATGGTGGCACTATCACTATATCTAGTTTAGGTGGAATTGGAGGAACTAACTTTACTCCAATTGTGAATCCTCCTCAAGTAGCAATTTTAGGTTTTTCTAAAGCTGAATATAATTTAATCTATGAAAAAGATGAATTTGTAAAAAAATTAATCTTACCATTTTCTTTAACATATGATCATAGAGTAATTGATGGTGCACAAGCTGTGAAGTTTACAACAAAATTAAAAGAGTTATTATCTTCTGTAAAACTAATAGGGAAAAAATAAATGGCTAATAAAAATCATATAGTAGTTATTGGTGCTGGACCAGGTGGATATGCTGCTGCATTTAGAGCTGCTGACTTAGGCAATCAAGTAACTCTTATTGAAAAAGATTCAGCGCTTGGCGGTGTATGTTTAAATCGAGGTTGTATACCATCAAAAACACTTCTTCATTTATCTAAAATTATAGATGAAACACATGAGATTAAAAAAGCAGGAATAGAATTCTCTGAGCCTAATATTGATATGTCTAAGATACAATCATGGAAAAATAGAGTCATTAAGAAGCTTGGAGGAGGAATAAAATTATTAGCTAAACAAAGAGGTGTTAAGGTTTTGCATGGTACAGCACAATTTATATCTGATAAATCAATCAAAATTGATGATGATATTATAAATTTCAATCAATGTATCATCGCAACAGGTTCTAGACCTAATAGCTTGCCTTTCTTAAATATAAATCATGAGTCGATTTTAGATTCCACCTCTGTCCTTTCTCTTGAAAATATCCCAAAAAGTATGCTGGTCATTGGAGGTGGGTATATTGGTCTTGAAATGGCTAGTGTATACTCATCATTAGGGACATCTGTTAGTGTCGTTGAATTTTTACCAAGGCTTCTTCCTGGAGCAGATGAAGATTTAGTAGAAATCTTACATAAATCAATACAACCTAAAATGAATGAAATTCTACTTAACACCAAAGTAGTATCAGCTAAAGAACAAAAGAATGGTGTTAAAATTGAAATGGAGACTAATGGTGAAGCTATATCAAATACTTATGAAAAAATATTAGTATCTGTTGGTCGTATCCCTAATACGGATAATTTATCTATTGGAAATACGGGAGTGACTATAGATGAAAGAGGTTTTATAAAGGTTGATGAATATAGAAGAACAAATATAAGTGGAATCTATGCTATTGGTGATGTAACTGGGGACCCAATGCTCGCACACAAGGCTACTCATGAAGGAAAAGTTGCAGCTGAAGTTTGCAGTGGAATCCCAAATGCATTTGAGCCCCAAGTAATTCCAGCCGTTATTTTTACAGATCCAGAAATGGCCTGGGCTGGAAAAACTGAAGAAGAGCTTAAAAATGAGAATATTGAATATGAAAAGGCTGAATTTCCTTGGCAAGCTAGTGGGAAAGCTATTTCAATTGGAAGAACTGAAGGCAAAACTAAAATTTTATTTGAGCCTGAATCAAAGCGTGTTATTGGAGTAGGAATAATTGGTTATAATGCTGGAGACTTAATAGGAGAAGCAGTTTTAGCTATTGAAATGGGATGTTATGCAGAGGATATAGCACTTTCAATACATCCTCATCCTACTCTAACAGAAACTTTCTCAAATACCGCAGAAGTAATGGAAAAGACAATAACTGATTTATATATAAAATAAAAGGAGTTAATAATGTATTATAAAATATTATTCTTCATATTCTTATCACTTAGTATTTGTCAAGATAAAATAACTCAAATTACAGATATATTCCCTGGAGGAAAACCTAAGGAAATAACAATATATCAAATTAGTGATTCAGCTAACTCTAATTTTACTATTCTTCCATCTCAAAGATATTTATATCAACCTGATGGGCAATTACATAAATATCAACAATTTTGGAATAATGGACAAAAATCGATGGAAGCTCTTATTCAAAGAGATAAAGTTATAGAAAGACATTGGGATATTAATGGTTTTCCAAAAGATACCAAAAAGTTCAATAAAGAAAACTATGATATTCCTTCAATAAAGAATCAAAATATTGTAAAAAACAACTCATCATTACCTTCAAAGCAAATTGAAGAAATAAAAAGAGATTTAACAACTTTATCATTAAGTGTAAGAGAGCTTACAAATAGTCTAAATTCCTTAAATCAAGGTAGTGATGAATCAAATGATTTAGAACAATTAATAACAAAAAATGTAAACTTATTAAATAATCAAATTTCACAGTTGCAACAACAGATTACCTTTTTGAATGAAGCTATTAATGATAATTCTTCTAGATTAGAGTCTAGTCAAAAAGTTATAAATGATCAAATAAACAGATTATCAAATGAAGTTACAGAAATAAAAAATAATCTAGATAAAGGAAGAAAAAAGAAAAAAAGAAATAAATAATGAGACTAACCTTATTATTTATAATATCATTTTCATGTTATAATCTCATACAATACTACTCTAATATTAGTATTACCGATCTATTCCCAAAATTAGAAGCAAATACAGAAATTGAAGCATCTACTGGTATGGAGGTTAAAAATCCTTTGAACGAAGAATCTATATATATTCTTAATGGAGATAGAATATCAATAAAGAGTACTCTAGATTTATTTGAACACTATAAATTTGAATACTATGATCACTCTAATGGGTTACTATATATATCTAATAACAACAAAATAATGTATGCCTCTACCAATCAAATTAAATGGATTAAAGTAGTTAGTCATATAAAAAATGATTTCCAAAAAGTTATACTTCCTATTGGTGGGTCTCTAAGTGGAATGGCTATTGGATTAGGTATTGGAACTGGAATAGTACTGACAAATTGTGACCCAACATTGGGATCGATAGGAGCTGGGGCAGGAATTGGAGCACTAGCTGGAGGTGTAGCTGGATTAACAGCAACAAAAAAAGGAGATTATTATAAATATAGTACTAAAAAAATCTATTTATCTGGTAAAAAAGCTTGGGATATAATACCAGTTGATGCTGATGAGATAATCAATTCAGGTATTAATTCAGCTAATCCTATTTATTAATAAAACAATTTTTTCCAGAAATTGTATAGATAACTCTTGAATCTAAAGTTTCATTAATAAAGCCTGAATTTGATGATTTTGATTTAAAATCATCTATAGAGACCTTCCACTTCTTATCTAAATCTATTACTACAATCTCAGCAGAATTACCTTTCTCTAAAAACATCTTTTCTATATTCATCACTTTACAAGGACCAGATGTAAATAATGAAATAATTTTTTCAATAGAAAACTTCTTTTTATTTAAAGCAGAATATGAACTTGAAAATGCAGTCTCAAGTCCTATCATACCACAAGAGGCATGTACAAAATCATTTTCTTTTTCTTCAACATTATGAGGAGCATGGTCAGTAGCTATACAATCTATTGTACCATCTCTAAGCGCTTCAATTAATGATAATCTATGTTCTTCTGATCTAATTGGAGGAGCAACTTTTAGATTTGAATTGAATGAGCTTAAAGCTGAGTCATTAAAATATATATGGTGTGGAGTAACCTCTGCAGAGATTGTATCATTAGATTTCTTGTATCGTCTAATTATCTCTACAGATTCTTTAGTAGAAACGTGTGGTACATGCAATCGACTATTTACATATTCATTAATCATCAAATCTCTTGAAACCATAATTGATTCGGTAATATAGGGACTGCCCTCTAGCCCTAGTTTTGTAGATTCAAGACTTTCATTCATCACTGTATTTTGTCTTAAAAACACATCCTCAGCATGATTAATTACTGGAATATCAAACATTTTACTATATTCAAGGGCATATCTCATTATTCTACTATCTTCAACTGGAATTCCATCATCAGAAATAGCAACTGCACCTTCTTTTACCATCAATCCTACTTCTGTCAATTCTTTTCCAGATTGACCTTTAGAAATTGCACCAATTGGTAAAATATTGACTGGATAATCAGATGTTTTATCCATAATAAATTTAATAAGTTCTGGCGTATCAATAGGTGGTTCTGTATTTGGCATTAAACAAACTGTTGTATATCCACCATATAATGCAGAAAGACATCCACTTTCAAGAGTTTCCTTATCTTCTCTTCCTGGCTCTCTAAAATGTGCATGCAAATCAATAAATGCATGGGTAATAAGTTTATTTGAACAATCGAGAACTTCTACATCCTTAGCTACTTTATTATCTTTGATAAGAGCTTCAAATTTTCCATTATTAATTAATATATCTCCATTTAAATATTTATCTTTAAATGGGTCATATATTTTTCCACCTTTAAGTAACCATTTTCCATTTAATATTTTGTCACCTTTTATCATTTAATTGCATCTCCCTCAGATAATAGATGGTATAGTATACTCATCCTCATAGCAACACCATTAAGCACCTGATTAAGTATAATAGAATTTTCACTATCTGCAACATCTCCATCTAGCTCAACACCTCTATTAATTGGCCCAGGGTGCATTATTACTAATTCTTTTTTTAAATTCTCAACTCTTTCTTTAGTTACACCAAATATTTCTCGATACTCCCTTATTGATGGAATTAAACCAATACCCATTCTTTCTCTCTGTATCCTTAAAACATTTACGGCATCAGCCCATTCTAGAACTTCATCTACATTATGATTTATATTAACTCCTAACTCCTTAATTCCTACAGGTATTAGATGAGGAGGACCACAGAGCGTAACTTCAACACCTAAAGTAGTTAATGCATATATATTAGATAGTGCAACTCGACTATGTAAAATATCTCCTATAATAGCGACTTTAAGATTCTTAAATGTTTTAAATCTTTCATATAGACTCATAACATCTAACATAGCTTGCGTAGGGTGCTCATGACAACCATCACCTGCATTAACTATTATAGAATCAACAAAATTAGTAATCTGCAAACTTGACCCTGGTGAAGGATGTCTCATGACTATACAATCTACTTTCATTACCTGAATATTTTGCACAGTATCTCTAAAAGTTTCTCCTTTATTAAGACTTGATGAGCTAGCTGAAAAATTAGAGACATCTGCAGACAAACGTTTTTCTGCCAGTTCAAAAGACATTCTTGTCCTAGTAGAATTTTCAAAAAATAGATTTAAAATATTTTTTCCACTTAAAGTCGGAACCTTTTTAACTGGTCGCTCTAAAACCTCCCTAAAGGAAAAACCTGTTTCTATAAGAAGCATAATATCTTCTTTTGGGGTATCTTTTAAAGAAATAAAATGTTTACCGCTAAGCATTAAGACTCCTTATCTAAATAAATTAAATCTTTACCATCTATCTCTTTAACTAGAACATGTATATGCTCATTATTTGATGTCGGAAAATTTTTCCCAACAAATTCTGCTTTAATTGGGAGTTCTCTATGGCCTCTATCTACAATAACAGCTAATCGAATTGAATTAGGTCGTCCATATGAAAAGATTTCATCCATAGCTGCTCTAATTGTTCTGCCTGTATATAAAACATCATCAATTAGAATAATATCTTTACCATCAATATCAAAATTTATATCTGATATACCAACTTTAGGACTTCCTAAATTAGTCCTGTAATCATCTCTGTGAAACGTAACATCAATTGTTCCGACAGAAAATTCATTATTTGAAATTTTATTAATTGTTGATGAGATTCTTTTTGCAATAAAATCACCTCTTGATTTAATTCCAATAATTGCCAGATTATTTATATCGGTAGATGACTCTATAATCTCATGAGAAATACGTTTAATTAAATTAAATATCTCTTCTGATTCAACAAGGTTTGTTTGATTAGTCATAACATAAGAAGTTTATATTTTAAACTTCCATTGATTCCTTTCCTGCCTCTCGGACAGATTTAAAGGTTAAAGTAGCACTATTGCAAATATATAACATTTTTAATTAAAAATAAAAAAACATTTACTTAAATTAGTTTCAAATGCTTTTATTATTGTTAGATAAATACATAGTTACTTCTTTTATCAAAAAAATGATTAATATTTTATCTGTATTTGTAATTATTTTCTTGGTAGTAGACATCATTGAAGATATTGATAAATTTCTTGATTATTCAATTACTTTCAAACAAATCTCAATGCTTTATATATACTCTATTCCCCAATATATTCATATTGCCTTTCCTATGGCTATTCTCATATCAACAGTTATGACATTTACAATTTTTCAGAAGAATAATGAATTAACTGCATTTAAAGCTGCAGGTATAAGTGTTTACAGATTAACTGTTCCTTTTTTAGTAATAGGAATATTTTTTAGTATTGGAATGTTTTTTTTTGAAAACTTAATAGTAACACAATCATCAACTTTAAAATCTACACTGGAACAAAAATATTTTAAAAATACAAAAAAGAGACAAATAAATAATAATATTCTAGTTCAATTAGATCAAAATCAAATAATCTCAATTGAAAATTTTAATCATAGAACTAATATTGCAAAGAATATATCTATTCAAAAATTCAATGAAAATATCATGATTTCTAGACTAGATGCAGAAAGTATGAAATGGAATAATGAATCTTGGATTGCAAAGAATATTACTTTTAGAAGTTTTGAGTCTAATAGTATTTTTCTTCCTATCATAGATTCTACCTTGAAAATTAATATTAACCCAATGGATCTTATCGAAATAAATACTAAGCCAAATGAAATGAACTATTGGGCGTTAAATACTTTCATTAATAGATTAAAAAATAATGGAAGAGAATTTAGGAAATGGCTTGTTGACCTCCATTTCAAAACAGCTTTTTCATTTTCTAGTATACTTATGATATTATTTGGAATTTCACTATCTATAAGGAAACCAAGAAGCAATCTTCTTGCTGGCGTAGGAGCAAGTGTCTTTGTTATTTTTATTTACTATATCATGATAAAATCAGGACAAACAATGGGTTATAAAGGAATTATGAATCCATTCTTATCCGTATGGTCTGCTAATATAGTATTTTTTCTATATGGAATTTATCTATTATATAAGACAAGAACCTAATCAGGTAGTTTAGGCATTTTGGGCAGTTTGATTTTGGGTAAATTAAATTTAAAGATATCCTTAAATGAAAACTCATTAAAATCTAATGATATATTAAGTGCATACTCTACACCTTTAGCTTTATTCATAATAACACCAGCATAATATTTTCTTCCAAGATCTAAGGCCAATGGACCTGTTTTAAATCCAAAACCAAAACTATAAGAACTAAGCTGCCCGCTTCCAACAGACAAGCCAAATCTTATAGGGAAATTATTACTTATCGCAATAATCTCTGTACCAATTGATAATCTAAATTCATTTGAATTCCCAAAAGATTCATCGAAGCCAGTAATTGTATCTATAGATAGTAAACCATAATTCTTAATATTTTTTGATATTCCAATTCTTAGAGATGAAGGGTAATCTAAATTTATATCTTCAGATGACTGAGATTGTAAATCAGCAGGTTGAAGAGATTCTGATGGGACGATATATGAGCCATCTCCTATATCAATAATTTCTTCTGTTGAAAATAAAGAAGAATTAGATATAATCTGATCATTATCTAAACATATAAGGTTCTCATTGCTTGCTTCATCACACATAGGAGCATCTGTGAGTATTCCAACTGTATATGAATCTGATGAAAATGGAATATCTCCACCATCTAAATCAATCATATCCATAGCATTAATAGGTTCAATTTCATAATTAAAATAATAATACTCATTTTGTCTTAATGGAAGCATATCTTCATAACTACTTAAAAAAGTTCTGGTAAGGTTATCAGCTCCCCAGCTAATGCTACCTCCTAAATTAATAAGAGAAAGCCCCACATTCCAGCCCTCTATGAAGCTGGGTAATAATAACCCTAAATCTATTGCGCTTCCACCACCTCCAAAAGCTTGTCTTACAAGATATCTTCCTGAACCAGAAAACGAATCATCATCTGTTTGAAAATAAGAGCCTTCATCCTTTACATCTTCTGCTTTAAGATATAATAAACCTTGTAAGTATTTAAATGTAGCTCCAACCTGAATTGGCTGGTTATCAATTATGAATTTATGAGCATATGTTAAACCTAATTCATTTACAGATACTCCCTCACCTCCAAATTCAAATGTCAATCTATCATTAGTATTTCCATAGAACATCATAGTCAGGACATCTTTAGGAATATCAAATTTAGCATATGAACGATTAACCATTGAAATACCAAATCTTTTATATGCAAAATTCAATGCAGGTATTGGAGCAACAAAGCCACCCTCAATAATAATTTGGTTCTCATTTACTTGATCTAAAATATCTTCTTTGGGATAATATGATGCACTCGATGGATCTTCAAGGTTAGCTCCATTAATATCATTATATAATTCAAAACTCATGAAATCATTAAATAAAAATATATTAGCAGAAAATAAATTCATAGAAAGAGCATTGTTAGATGCGAGGTTTGCAGGGTTGACCCCGATTGACTGATACCCTTTTGCTACCGATGTATAAGCTCCAGATAAACCAATCATACGCGGATCTGAATCGAATTGAGAAAATAAAATAGATAAAAAAGTAATAGAAATCAATCTTATCATTCTATAACCTCGCCCATATCAATTTCTATTCTAAGCAAAGATTCAAAAGACATATAATCAGTAGATCTTAATGTTCTATAGCCATTACCATTATCATCTGACTTTGTTAAGATAACCTGAGGGGTCACATATAATATATTATCCTTTGATAGCCAATCTAATTTATCACCAAGCAAATTTAAAGAATCAGAATAAGAGGATGCTGTTTGCACATAACCAGCATCATCAATTTCTGTAGGTAAAAGCAATGACATATCTGCAAGCTTCCCAAAGAAAATAGGTTCATTATTAAAGCGTTCAAACTCTATGTAATAAAAATTATAATCATTAGTACAATCTTGCTCTGGGTTCTCACATTCTACAGATATATTACTTAAATTGTAATATTCATTTATATAATCAACACAAGTCTGTGAAATTATTAAATTTGCAACTTGCTCATCTAAACTTAAATCTGAAACAAGACTATCTAAGCATGGAGGGAATTGAGAACTATTAGATATAAGGAAGTCAAATCTTCCATCTACAGGAATATGATTTTCAATATCTAATTTTAAAACAGCACTATGAATAGTAGAGTTTTCTTCAGATGCTGTAATAGGTTCTATTTCACTTGGAGTTTCAGATATAAACGTAATATCATCGGTTAGAATAATTGTTAAAGGATCTATATTTAACTCCAAATCAGCCCATACAGATGCTCCTGGCTCAAGCTCGCATATTCCTGATAGAGAGGCATATCCTTCAACTTGAATATTATCTGCAGAAAATACATCATAGATTGTAATTTGCTCACCATCTGCATTTAGTCCATAATCATAGCTGGTAATTGTATAGGTAGTATCTGTACCATCAATACTTTCTATCTGTATTACATCTAAACTATTTTCTAATATTCTTATAGTAGATTTATCTATAGGACCAGCGACATTAGAGTAGGTTAGATTTGGTTCAACATGGATAGTAGTAGTTTCAAATTCATTAACTCCAATTATATCAAGATTAAGAGTAAGCGGACAATTTATTTCATTGAAAAATATAAGGTCAAATGCTAGAGTAGGTAACTCCATACCTGATAAGCCAGCAGGCATATCACCCATTTCAATAGGTGGGGATTCAAATTCTTGAAGGTTAACCTTCAATTGATCAAATTCAAAGGCTGTTATATTTGCAGACTCAACACTAAAACCATAAGGCTCTTCTTTATTCATTTCTATTATAGTGCTTGATTCATTTAAAGAAGCAACAATAGAATAGCCAATATTATCTATTATGCTGATATTATCATTATTAGGATTACCTATGTAATGATCAGAGAAATCATACATACCATTTTCATCTAAATCATTTGAACCAATAACTAATAATATTTGCTCGCTATCATAAAAATTACCAAACTCAATATCAAAACTAAAATCTCCAAACATATTATCTGTATATTCAAGATACAATTTATTCGTATTTAAATCTTCTGTGTCAACTAGATGTGCGCTTATTAAATCAATACCTTCTTCAACAGCAACATCTGCAGTCCCAGATTCTTCATATAGTATCTCAATAGCCGCATCTATAGCTCCATCATTCATTTCAAAAGAATAACTGATTTCTAGAGATTCATTCCCACTAAAAGACCACCCATCTACTCCTGAATTAACTTGGCACTCATTATCTACATAATCTAGGTTAATATCATCATCAGCGGGATCATTGGTCTCATTATAAGTACTTTCAAGGTTATCACATTCTGACTCATTATTAATATCAAGATAACAAGATGTAGAATTAAAAAAACAATCGCAATCTTGATTTAATAAATTTTCAGAAGCAAATATCTGACATGCAGCAGGTTCTTCCCAAGCGCTAGATATTTGATCTTCATAATCAGAGAGAGGTAAATATAAAGTACAGTTTGTAGTTGATATGTCCTGTGGAGTAATTGTAATTGATGGAGTTGCGCTAATTTCAGTAGGAAGAGCACTATTATCAAGTGGTGTAGAGTCTGTTACAGGAGGAGCATTTGGCTGTACATTTTGAATCTGACTATTTATCCAAGTTTCACCATTTTGGTTGAGAAACTCTAATTGAAAGTCACTGATAATAAATGGTAATCCATTTGTAAGAGTTAAATCAAATGAACTATTGTTTATAATAATATCATTAACTGACATTTCACAAGTTGTAAAATTAGGATTAGAAGCTACAAGCTCATCACATATACCAGTGAAATCATCTGGTGAATATATAGAAATCGGATCTATTGAGTCTAAATCAATAGTTTGTTCACTAATTTTATCCGCAGGAAGACAATCAAAGTTATCAAATTCAGAGCCTAAAATATCTGATAATATAATTGGTGGTATGGTATTACTAATAGATTCAATATTATCAGTACTAAATGAAGGAATTTCTATGTCAGGTTCAGTCCCTTCTTGAAATATTGAACCAATAGAAGGTACAGTGAAATAATTTTCATCTATAGATATAGAACCTTCCTCTGGTGGAGCAGGAATCATTACTAAATTTTCAGTGACTGAATAATTAGCTTCAATAAGCTCTATACTACTACTCTCAGAGTCAATCATATCAATAACTTTAAGAGAATCCCCTAGCATAGGAATCGTTACAGGAAGTATCCATTTAGGTGTTTCCCAATCTTGAGGCATTCGAAAATCACACCCTACTATATATAGCAATAGAATGATTACAAAGTATTTTAAGCTCTTCAAACTAGTATCTATAATCTTTGGGTTTAAATGGTCCATTTTTGTTAAGTCCAGCATAATCAGCCTGCCCATCTGTAAGCTTAGTAAGCTTCACACCTAGATGCTCAAGATGAAGTCTAGCAACTTCTTCATCTAAATCTTTTGGTAGTACATGCACGCCTTCATCAATTTTACCCTTCCATAGAGAGATTTGGGCTAATACTTGATTAGTAAATGAAGTTGACATTACAAATGAAGAGTGTCCAGTAGCATTCCCTAAATTAACAAGACGTCCTCTAGATAGTAATATTATTGAATGTCCATCACTAAATTCAAATTTATCTACTTGAGGTTTAATATTAACTTCATTAATCGTACTATTATTTTCTAGATAGGCGACATCTATTTCATTATCAAAATGTCCAATATTGCAAAGGATTGCATTGTCTTTCATTTTTTCCATATGAGATCCCATAATCACATCTTTATTACCTGTCGATGTAACAAATATTTCTCCAAATTCACATGCCTCATCCATAGTTATAACCTCATAGCCCTCCATTGCAGCTTGTAATGCACAAATAGGATCAATTTCTGTTATAAAAACTTGAGCTCCATAGCCAGACATAGATTGAGCACATCCTTTACCAACATCACCAAATCCACATATAACAACTTTTTTTCCAGCAATCATTATATCTGTACCTCTTTTAATACCATCAGCTAAAGACTCCCTACATCCATATTTATTATCAAATTTTGATTTAGTAACAGAGTCATTGACATTAACTGCAGGAAATGGAAGTTTTCCTTCTTCTGATAATATCTTAAGACGATGCACTCCCGTAGTAGTTTCTTCAGATACACCTCTAACCGAATCTATAAATTGAGGATATTCATTTAAAAGCATCTGTGTAAGATCTCCACCATCATCAATCAATATATCTGGACCTGATCCATCTTCAAACTCTAAGGTTTTTCGTAAGCACCAATCATATTCCTCTTCCGTCTCACCTTTCCATGCAAAGACAGGATTTCCTGCTTTAGCAATAGCAGAAGCTGCATGGTCTTGAGTAGAATATATATTACAGGATGACCATCGTACATTTGCACCTAAATCAACTAAAGTCTCAATTAAAACAGCAGACTGAATTGTCATGTGAATACATCCTGCAATTTTTGCACCATTCAATGGTTTCTCATTGCCATATTTCTTTCTTATTTGCATTAGACCTGGCATTTCTTTCTCAGCTAATTCAATTTCTTTTCTTCCAAAATTAGCAAGACTAATATCTGCTACTTTATAATCATTCATAGTTGTTATATCATCTTCCATAATAAGTTTTCCTTTACGCTTTGATCAAATTTCTTATTTTTCTTATCTTCTTCCCATGGAAATCCTTCTCTTCCAAGATGCCCATAAGCTGCTAATTTTCCATAAATAGGTTGTTTTAAATTTAAATACTTAATAATACTATAAGGCCTAAAATCAAAATTATCTTTGACAATTTTTGTAATCTTTTGATCATTTATTTTACCTGTACCAAAAGTATCTATTAATATTGAAACTGGTTCAGCAACTCCAATTGAATATGCAAGTTGAAGTTCACATCTCTCAGCTAAACCTGATGAAACTACTTTCTTTGCTACATATCTAGCCATATATGCTGCAGATCTATCTACTTTACTAGGATCCTTACCAGAAAAAGCTCCACCACCATGCCTAGCGTATCCACCATATGTATCAACAATAATTTTTCTACCTGTTAATCCAGTATCTGCCCCTGGCCCCCCTTTAACAAATCTACCAGTTCCATTTACAATAATATTTCCACTAAATGGGATATCATAATTTGATATAATAGGATTAATTACAGTTTTAATTAAAGACTCTTTAATAAAATTTTGCTCTTTATTAATTTTTCCTGCAAACTTTTTAAGTAAATCATCATGCTGAGTTGCAATAACAACTTTTGAAATTTCAATAGGATTAAAACCATCATATTTAATAGTAACTTGAGTTTTACCATCTGGCTGAAGATAATCAAGTTCTTTTGATTTTCTAACTTCTGTTAGTTTATTTGAAAGTTCATGAGCTAAATGGATAGGTAATGGCATTAGCTGGTTAGTTTCACTACAAGCAAAGCCAAACATTAATCCTTGATCTCCAGCACCTTGATCAATCTTTGACTTCCTATCCAAGCCCATTGCAATATCAGGACTTTGCTTAACAATGTGGACATCTATATCTACCTTACTTCCATTCATTCCAGATTTATTGCTAGAATATCCTATCTCATTCAAAACTTCTCTAGCTATATCTGAATAAAATGACTTTTTAAGCTGCTGGCTTGTTGTTATCTCACCAGATATAATAATTTTATTTGATGACGCCATCGTTTCACAAGCAACCCTAGCATCTTTATCATTCTTTAATATATTATCAAGTATTGCATCAGAAATACAATCGCAGACTTTATCAGGGTGTCCTTCTGTTACTGATTCTGATGTAAAGTAAAATTCTTTATTCATTTATAAGGGTCCTCCACTAACTAAGTATTCAACTTCTGTTCCATATTTTTTGAAATTCTTCTTAAATAAATCAGAAAGCTTTTTTGATTCATTTATAAATAGTCCTTTATCAATCCAAGCATTTATAGGATTAAGTATTTCAGATTTAACTCCATCCAAACTGCTGGGAATCATTAATCCAAATATTTCATCTTTATTAAATGAAACATCATTAATACTACCTAATAAAATACTATCAATAATTTTTCTTGTATCTCCTATACTAATTCGTTTAGCTCCTGAGGAGGGAGAGCCACCTACCCATCCTGTATTAACTAAAAATACTTTTGACCCATAGGTTTTTATTTTTTCCTTTAATAATTCTGCATATTTAAGCGGATGCAATGTTAGAAATGGCCCACCAAAACAAGGTGAAAATGTAGCAATAGGTTCTGTTATACCTCTCTCAGTCCCTGCTACTTTCGCAGTATATCCACTAATAAAGTGATACATGGCCTGTTCTGTACTCAATTTTGCAATTGGAGGTAAAACACCAAAAGCATCACATGTTAAGAATATAATGTTTTTAGGGTGTCCAGATATACTATCATGACCTTTCCCATACAGTGAATTATTTATATGATTTAATGGGTATGAGACTCTTGTATTCTCAGTTTTACTACCATCATTAAAATCAATTTCATTAGTATTTGAGTCATAAACGACATTTTCAAGCAATGCTCCATGCCTAATAGCATTATGTATATCCGGCTCATCTTCCTTGTTTAAACGAATTACTTTTGCATAGCATCCACCTTCAAAATTAAAAATCCCATTATCTGACCATCCATGTTCATCATCACCAATTAACATTCTATTAGGATCTGTAGATAAAGTAGTTTTCCCCGTTCCACTAAGACCAAAGAAAAGACATGCATTTTCATTTTTCATATCTACATTAGCTGAACAATGCATTGATAAAATATTTTTTAAAGGAAGCAAATAATGAAGAACAGAAAAAATTCCTTTTTTCATTTCACCACCATATTCAGTACCTCCTATAATCGCAACTTTCTTTTTTAAATTGAATATAATAAAAGTTTCAGAATTCATTCCATGAGCTTCAAACTCATCATTTGATACATCTGAAGCATTGATAATAGTAAATTCAGGAATAAAATTTTCAAGTTCACCTTTTGAAGGTCTTATGAACATATTGTTTGAAAAATGTGCTTGCCATGCTTTCTTTGCAATAATTCTAATTGGAAGCTGATGACTTTTATCTGCTCCTCCAAAGCCATCAAAAATGTATGTTTTATTTGTATCTGTATTATAGTAATCTTTTACCTTATTAAATAATTCATCAAAAATATCAGCTTCTATTTTTTGATTCACTTCTCCCCACCAAAGATGT
>CEQN01207629.1_pt1 | contig 17638 bp, 39 predicted proteins | sample 427011 | NCBI WGS metagenome assembly CEQN01 (sample SAMEA2621277, study PRJEB7988) | marine metagenome | biome: marine biome (ENVO:00000447); feature: deep chlorophyll maximum layer (ENVO:xxxxxxxx); material: "saline water (ENVO:00002010), including plankton (ENVO:xxxxxxxx)" | depth 120 m
CCCAGCACGCGCAGGAGCCGTCAGTCGCGCCCGCGCTACGGGGGAGTATTGGTTCAATCGATATATTATTAAGTTTGAGCTGAATTCAGATCTCAATCCTACCTACTGGGTCCGCAGGTATTTAGTAACGGACTTAGCTAAAATCAAAGGTTTGAGTATCGTACGCTGGGGCAAGCCTACGGAGATAACATGATCGGCGCATTAATTGAAATCGTTGGCGCAGGCAGAGCGGTTGTGATCTCAAGGTTTCCGGTAGGCTTCCAGCCGAATGGTAGCTCCGAGAGAGAAATGAAGATGGTACATTATTATGAAATTTATTCAATGGGGAAAGACAATGGCAAAAGGCGCAGGACAATCGATCTTGAAAGCTTTCAGGACGCTATTCAGCAGGGGAACATCAAAGTCCTCTCTCGTCCGCGAGAATCATGAGTTAAGATATAAAGTGGAATTATTAAAGAACCAGAACAGCAAATTGCTGACCAAGTTAGAGGCTGTTAAGGATGAAAATGTTTTACTATGGCAGCATATGGAAGAGATGAAAGAGTCAGAGCGAGCAATCATGAAGACGCTGACTGACGAAATAGAGGCGCAGATGGTCAAATCATTAACGCCAGTGGGAGATGCATAAAATGAATACAGAGTTTGATGACAGCGATGAAGTAATCGCAATGGTCACAACCGATGAGGTGGGCGACATAGATGAGAGTCTTAAACCAAAGCCGCCACCAAAGCTCGCTCCGCGTGGCATCCGTACGTTTACGGTGTGCAGGCAGAGCGACGAAACCGGAGTGTCAGGCGAAGGCGTCGTTATCGAGGGCGTAGAACTAGCGTCTGGTCACTGTATCATTCACTGGCTGTATCCACCACCAAGAGGTGGTATTGCTATCTTCGACAGCCTAGGCGATTTCCTTAAGGTCCATGTAGAGCCACATCCTGCAAACAAAACAATCATTACGTTTGAGGATGGAGAGCAGAATACATACTAATTATAGCAGGTGAACGCATGGATTATAAAACTATTCTAGAGAACTGGCAGAAGTTCGCACAAAGCACAAAACCACTGACTCTTAGCGAGAGCCGCGAGATTATGAACGAAATCTCTTCGCAGGCTGCAGAGAGAATCTATGATTGGATGCGCGAGACACGCGGCTTAGACTATGATTTCAACGAAATCTTTGGCGAGAACATGCGCGTCGTTTTCCCTATGGACAGCGAGGACACGCGCATGCTCAAGGGTATTATGCGAGGCGTCAGGGCTGCAGGCTGGGTGCCACCGATCACGCAAGATGCCCGCGATAGGTTCTCATTGTACAACGAGAGAGAGCCAACCAAAGAAGAGTGGGCTGAATGGGAAAGAGAAGTCCACCCCAGCAGCCGTGGCTTTCCCACAAAGAAGGTAAAGCAGAAGAAGCAACGCCTTGCTGTTGATGGCGGCGGCGAGTACGAAGTAGAGATTAATGTAGCTGATCTTACTATGGAACGCCGAATTGAGCAGGTCATCCCGAAAGGACCGCGAGCAGGCGAGAAGATTACTAAGGTTAAGAAACAGGGCATCAACAAGATCATTGGCGGTCTTGAGAAGCAAGGTGAGGTTCCCGAGGGATCTGCGCAGTGGTGGGCAAAGAATCAAACATTCTACACCAAAGACGCCAACCATAAGAAAATCTCTGAATTGCTGGCTAAGGGTGAACTGGCAGAGCCTATGCACGTTATCCTGTCGCGCCATCCAATCGACGTGCTGCGCATGAGCGATATCAGCAATATTCATTCATGTCACAGTGAGGGCAGCGAGTATTTCCAATGTGCAGTTGCGGAAGCCAAGGGTCATGGACCTATCGCGTACGCAGTCACAGAAGCAGAACTTAATAAACTATTAACCCCTTCTGAAGAAAGAGAAATGCCAATTGCGAAGATGGACAAGATGTTTCAAGACTTGCCTTCTGCCCAAAGAGTTACACAGCTTCGCCAAGACTATGACACCGAATCACCCGAGGGTGCATTGGTGCTGTTATGGGTTTGGGCTAGAAGCGGCGTCGGCACAAGATGGTGGGACGGCTTTGATGAGAAGGTTAAAATGGCAGCGAAGCCAGAGAGGTTTAGAGAGGTCATGCTAATCTCACAAGCCAAGGCGCTCAATGTTAGTCCTGAGTTGTTCAAGCAGTACGTCAAAAACTACGAGAAGTATGAAAAGAATCCCAACAAACCGTTCCAGCCGTGGGAAGGTATCACATCAGAAGAAGAATATAAAGCCGCACTAGAGAAGCACAGTGAAGAAGCTACCCGAGCGCCAGACAAGAAAGACATTGGCGACTTTGATGACGAAGAAATCTTCACAGATCGCGATAGAAACATTGATGGCATCGGCGTACAATCTCGCGTTAGGCTCAGAAAGTATGTGGACGAACCTAATGAGCTAACCTTCGCGGCGCCCGAAAGCAGGACGTATGGCAGAAGCACGCCCGGTTTTGTAGGCGCAGTCACGGAGTTTGTGTGGGATAGGCAGAAAGAGATATTCGCTCAAGAGTTGGGAGACATTGATCCCGAAACTGGCAAGGGCGAGGCAACCACGTACTTCATACCGCAGTCAGACTATCTCACGCGCTACGGTGGTAGTTATGGTGACACCCGCGATGGTGAGATCCTTAGTCTGTTCTTTAGACATGGCATGAGCGAGGGTACGCCCGACCCTTACTCGTTCAGTATGGACGTACACCACGATTCAGATAGCGAGGAAGAAGACGAGGCAAACCGCCTTTATGATGAGTATGAACAAGCCGTCGATGATTTGAACGATACAGCAAACAACGAGTTAATGCATACAGCCTTCGGCGCACACGTTTCTGAACCCGGCTGGGGCGAACAACCTTATGTATCAGCAGACGGATCGCTGCTTTTGAGGATCCCATTGGGCGAGGCACAGTACTCCATCCCCGAGAATACTTGGGGCGGCGATGCTAGAGAGTTCGCGAAAGTATTGGACCTTCCCAGCGAATATCCAGAAGAGATTAATTGGGAGGTGATTGAAGGGGATCTGGAGATTACTTACCGGTTTGCCTGCGAGGACTGTTCTGAGCCTGACGACGCTGACTATTTCCTAGATTATATGCGAGAGTTGGACGGCAAGTACGATCATTATTATGAGATTATTAGGAGAAAACTGGTTGAGGAAGAATACGCTGCCAAGAGCGATTGGGACAATACAGCCAGTGAGATCGAAGACTTAGAATCAAAACTCAAGAACTTTAATATTATTGGAGATGACGACCCGGATGATCCGACAGGCGAAATCTGGTTCAACCTTGGTGTAGGCACCGGCAACACGAACCCAGACGTGCCACTAGATCTCAATCTGCCCGTTAAGGACTTTTATTGGCTAACCAAACATTCCCGTTGGGGTGCTGGCTATGGCGCACAGGGACGCAACGTGTTTCACTCAGGCGGCGGTGTTCCAGATATCGTGGCTAAGGCTGTAGCAGGCAGGCGAGAGCGTAACGTGGTCTGGGTCGGTCCCGGCACCAACTCATCCTTCAATCGCTTCTTTAGAGAGAAGCTGAAAAAGTTGGAGATGGCGGCAAACAACTACGCATCGAAGCAGATTGATCTTCCATTCGGAGATAAGTACGCGAAGCCAGCATATGAAGGTATTAACTTTGCCAAGGATACACAGATTGGCTTGAAGTTTGGCGATGCTGCTCATCGCGAATCCGACACGCGCCCCATCTTCCTAAAGTTTAGGGTTGTGGTCAAAAGCAAGGACAACTTGGAAGAATTGCAGGGAGCGTTCCACTTTGTTGAGTTTGTTGACAATCACATGGACATGATACTTGAAGCAGCGAAGGACATAACACAAACCTTTGTTATCGATCCTAATGTTGAGATTGCAGCAGAGATTAAAGAAGAATATCTTAGTGGCGATAAGCAGCTTGCCATGAGTAAAGACATTATTGATACTTTCACTCATGATGATAACCTATCCAATCACAGCAAAGCCATCGTAGAGTGGTGGTCATCCGGCGACACTTGGAGCAAGATGAACGAGTTTGAAAAAGAGATTGTAACAGATAGATACTTGCGCCCCATGTCAGCCGGTAGACATATTCCGTGGGATGACAAGAAGCACCTACCCACTGGCTGGGAAGGCGCACTAAGAGATCATATGACTCACGCTGGAGTAGCTTCCGCAATCCTTGACAACTTGGACTTCAAGGCGCATGCTAACCCAGAGATAACAGAAAAGCATTTTGGAACAGAAGAAGAAAGGAACGAGAAGCGTATTGAATATGAACTGGCGCTCGCTGACAGCCGCTATCGTGCGGCTCATGATGGCGAACCGCCACCCGAGGCGATGACGCAAGAATGGCGCAAAGAGATCATGGCTGCGCTAGGCATGGGTGACGCAGCACCCCTTCGCGGTACATTGGGCGCACCGCGACCAGCAGAGAGCATCGACCGCCGTGTAGCATACTTAAAGAAACAGTTGACAGAAGCAAAAATCCGTGCTAAGATAAGAAGGATTATTAAAGAAGCGGAGTAAACCATGAAGAAACATCTCGATAAATGGAATCATTTTCTTAATGAGTCTAAGCTAAGGGTGTTTGACTTTGACGACACGCTGGCTGTGACTGATGCTGATGTTATTGTGACCCGAGCAGACGGCTCAGAGTTTAGGCTGTCGCCAGCCGAGTATGCTGTATATGAGCCTATACCCGAGCTAAACCCTGCGACGGGCGAATACATCAATACAAACGATGAAGTGTTCGACTTCCAAGAGTTCAATGAGCTTATCAATCCTCGCCAGATTCAACAGGTCGCACGGATTATGCAGAAGGTTGTAGATGCAGAGATGCGCGACGGTGCAGGCAGAAAGATTGCAATCCTGACCGCCCGCGCTGATGCTGCAGCCAACGATATTATGAGCTTCATTGAGGATGTGTTGCACATTGATGGCAGCATGTTTGAAATGATTACGCTTGGCACCAGTGATCCATATGCGAAGAAAGCATGGATTGAGGACCAGATTAATAAACTTGGCATGAACGATGTTTTGTTCTTTGATGACTCGCCCAAGAATATTGCAGCAGTAGATGAGTTGAAAGCAGAGTACCCCGAAGTGAATGTCATCACCCGCCTTGTTAACTATGCAGAGAGCATGGACGAAGACAAAGATTCAGAGTTAGACCATGGAGAGTTTCAGACTAGAATGAGAAGACAACACGCAGGACACAAGAAAGATTTGATTGGCAGAGGTGATAACAAAGAGACAGGCGGCGGCAAGGGACACAAGAAGCCCAAGATGAAGCGCAGCAAGTCATCACCACCCGGCGGTGCATAATGGGCAAGACTCCGAAGAGTACCCGAGGGCAGAAGATTGTTATAACAGAAACCTACCCCGAAGACTTGTCTCATGTTTTGATGCCGGGTGACCTTGAAGTGCTTAAAGAAAAGTACGGAGATAAGCCTTGCGCCTATGAAATAAGCTACCCATGGAAGGAAAATAAGCACATAACATGGTTTGTAGACGACATATACGAGAGGTACGGCGAAAGCCATGTCATCATACGACAAAAATCGGAATGAAGAATGTTTTGGAAACTACTTAGTGTACATTAGCTAAACGAGAATCATGGGAAGGAATAAGAAAAATGACGGCAAGACGGTTGTGTGTGGATATTGCTACACAAAGGGTCACAATCGACAGACGTGTCCGCAACTAACCGCCGATATCGCAAGGATCAAAGAGAAGCACGGTCCTGATCATCCGGTCGTTCTTGAATATGACAAGAACCGTAAGTCTATTTCAAAAAGTGCTTCCCGCCGCGCACAAATGCCCCGGCGCTGCACCTATTGTTACACGCTTGGACACAACCGAAGAACATGCGAAGTCTTGAAGGCAGATAAACAGATAGCTGTTGAAAGAAACGCTCTTTGGCGAAAAAGATATTACATGAATATAGAGCGTTTAGGTCTGGGCGTTGGTGCAATGCTAAAGGTAAAGGATCACCGGCGAGAGAGCGACGGACTTCTTTGGATGGTCCTTCGTCATGAGTGGAGCGATGTAAACCATATTAATGATGGTGAGCGTGCTATTTTATGCCAACAAATATCAAATATTGGTCGCCGCATGTGGCTTTCGGTACCTCCGACTTTGGTTAATCCATCATTAACGTTTACCGGGTGGGAAGTTGTATCGCCGGCGTATGATTTTGTCTTGCCTCCCAAGTGGTTTAGTGGTGAGTGTGGGATTGATACACTGTTTCGTGATTTTGATGAAGAGTCGAGGATAATATGAATCTCCTCAGAAAACTTCGCGGAAAATTTTTCCTCTTCTGAGTGAATAAAAGCGCATGTTGGTACGTCTAAGATACAACCAACTAAGGAGCAGCATGAAACATTTACACTTTTCGTATATTTTAAAGAGCAGTTTACCTAAGCTAAGCGATGAGCAGGCGAAAAAGATGACTGATTCAATCATGAAGAAGGTAGAGAAGAAGCCGAAACAATCTACTTAATATGTGAGTTACTATGATTTTCCGAAAGTTACTGCCGGGGATTATGTAAGATGGGTAATAAGTTATGCCGTCTTTACTGCCGATGATATTGGCAACGTATATCCATATGAGCCTATCTATTGTTACGGACTCGTCGTCGAAGTAGCTAATGACGGTTCGCCGGTTGTAGTGGTTTACATACCACGTTCACACGAATATCATATGTTAGACATTTCTAAGTATAGTTTTGAAATCCTGTCAAGTGCAGAGGAAGCAAATGGAAAAAACTCCGCGAATAGGTGACATTGTATGGTACAATGTCGGTGGACGTGGGCATGAAACTATCGGTCTGGTAGTGGATGTGCGCGAGTCTATGTGGCGGCATCGGTCGCCATGGGAAAACACCAACAAGCGTTATGAGAACTGCATCCGTATCAAGTGGATGCGAAAAGGAAAGTTTACGCCGAAGGCTATATCGCCACCGATCTACGAGTCTGAATGGGTACTAGCGGCACAGGCGGGTGTGTCTGATGATGACTTGCACATTGAAGGCACGTTTCCAGCAGAGGGCGTACACTTGGGTCGTGAATGGTACGAGGGTCGCTTTTTTAAAGTCATGAGCAAAGTAGAAGACCGCCAGAAATGAAGCAAAAGATCCAAGTAGACTTTGAAGCCGGATACGAAGATGACCCTTCATACTGCGATCCCTTCGTTCACAGCCTCAACAGCTATCACACTGATTATGCAGCGGTTGAATCCGCGATCTATTACTGGTCAGAAGGTCAGACCATGAATCCAGATGGCGAGCGGATCAAGTCTCACTATAGGTTAATGGCTCAGCGATGGGGCGAGGATTTGTGGCTAACTACCAATGACATTCCAATCGGATTGAACAGCGCTGGTACGCTTATCCTTATCCAATATGACCTCGATTACCTCACAGAGCACCAGATTGGCTTGACTGCTGCAGAAATGCATGAGATTATTACCCACGTTGATATGGCAATCGCCAAATGCGCCGAAGCAGCGGTTTGGATGCCAGAGGTTTGGCATACTTTTCCAAGGGCAGAAAGGCTGGACAGAATCGTCGTTCCATTCTAATTATTATAGGTCAAACCTATTATATAAGGAGAACGGAATGGCAAAGTTTAACATGGGTGAAAAGGCTTCCAAAGAAGAAGCTATAGACAGCTTGACAGAGCTTATCGGTTCGATCTATAATGGGGTATACCACGTCAGGAATACTTCTGACGATGGTGGGCAGATTATTGAGTTAGTTGTCGAAGTGGAGGATCCGAGTAAGCAACTAGAGCCTCACTTGAAAGATTTATTATACGTTGGTGCAAAATGGAAAGGCTGGAGGACTCTCATCCTCAAAGTGCCACCGGGCTACATCGATGCGATCATCCTCGCAGTCAAACGCGATGATTATTGAAAAAAATAAAAAAACTTTGAATAAAACGCAATGCCTGTACGTCTAATATATAGACAACAAAAGGAAACAAATATGCAACTTGTTAAGCGAACCCCCGAAGAGATCGAATACGCATTTCAAACTTTCGTGGAGAAGGTTCAAGCGAAGATCAATGATCACTTCATCAACAACTATGCGAACCTCAAGGCACCGACCATCACAGTCCATCCCGGTCGAGTTTATTGGAAGGTCGTCCGAGAAGAGGGCGAAGATCTGGGCATCAACTGTTCCGTGTATGGCTTCGTTCGCAAGTCTGATGGCGCAATCTTCAAGGCTGCAACTTGGAAGGCTCCCTATACCAAGGGTAACAGCGCAATCCGTGGATACGTCTGCGACAACTCTAATGGCATGGATGCCACAACCGCTTACAGCATTAAGTACGCTAGCTAGGAGAGAACATGACTGACCAAGTAACTATTAACCTCACACCCTTTGAGCAAGTGGCAATCAGAGCAGCCGAGTTTGGTGAGAATGTGACGCAGCATACTGTTTGGGCTACGATGGCTCAGAAGTTGGATGCCATTGCTGATCCTGAGTCGCCCGAAGGCATGGCAGAGCGGTTCGCTATTGAGAATGTACTTACCACAATCGTTAACGTACCCGGTTGCGTGACTGCGGAGGCTTAGTGCAGCGAGCATACAAGAAAGGAGATCTGATCCACGTAAAGCATGAGGACAAAGAAATGTTTGTATCATGCCCTACAGGTCGAGCCGTTGTGCTTAGGGCATCTAGTTGGCACTGTGTTAAACTAAACTCTATCGGCGGGAGCCTTCCAGACGGCTGTGATCCATACTTTCAGATCCTCAAGGTCTTGTCACAGGGCAAATCTTATTACAATGTGCATTCGCACAACGTGAAGTTACTGAGCGCAAATGAAGAAAGCTAAGCCACATATCAATAGCCTTTCGACAGCAAAGAAGCTCGCGGTCGGAGACATGGTTAGCTATGATGTATGGCTGTCCGATGCATTCGTAGAAGACAACGCCGGAACCACTCAGCCAGAACATGGGCTGGTGATAGAGGTCAGCATCGGAAGCATCGTCAAGGTCAGACCGCTGCAAAACTTCAATACGATTAGACTTCTCAACACCGCAGACTGCACTTTAATCAAGAAAGAGGATGCATAGTGGCAGGATGGTTCGGCGTGGGTGATTTGGTTCGATGGGTTAGTCATGCTGGTGGAAGTCACCACGGCATTATTATTAAGATCCACCAGATTAGAAACTATCATCACTCAGTAGAGGAAGCGCATATTTTCAACATTACGTTGGGCGTGAAGAACATCATAGAGACACACAGATTGACAAGGGTTAGTGTGGGAAAGAAATGAGCAAGTTTAAGATTGGAGATTTAGTAATGGTCAAGGAAGGCACTCACGATGAGAAAATGCCTGATAATCGTATTGGCTTGATTGTTGAAGAAGTGAGAAAACCCACAGGACCGGGCAGCGACCCCGGAGTGAAGTTCACCGCTATTTATAAACTATGTATGTCGAATGGCATAACATTAAACTTTCATGAAATGTTCTTGGAAAGAGCAGGAGAAAAAAATGTTTAAGAGACTGAATGAAAAAGTTGTTTGCTCTGATGGGTTTACCATGAGTGTGCAGGCAGGGAAAACGCAATACTGCACGCCCCGCGAGAACGATGCAGAGAGCTATACCGAAGTAGAGGTAGGCTTTCCCAATCGTGAAGAACCAATGCTAACGCAGTATGCCGAGGATCCTAGCAATCTTACTGGTACGGTGTATGCATGGGTGCCGCGACAGACGGTTGTTAACGTGATTGCCAAGCATGGTGGCATGTTATCAGGTGAGTTGCCTGCTGGTTTTCCCTTGCTGATGGTGAACCAATCATGATCGGGACACTAGTTAGATATGTCGGACCCAAAACCGGTCACGTTTATAAAGATTTTATTGGAGCGCACGGATTGATTGTCCACTACACTGCGAAAGGCAGCGATGGTCGAGCGCACGCAAGAATCAGATGGACAAAACCTGTGGAATATGCTGGTCGCCGTGCCAGCGTATCAGATTTTTCGATGGATGCTTTGGAGGTTGTTAATGAAAGTGGGTGATTTAGTAAGGTTCAAGCGCATGGTAGGGCGCAAACGCCCATCAAGAGCGGGACTAGTTGTGCGAGTCTTTGAACATAAAATGTGGCGCACTGATGCGCGTGGTCCGAGTGTCAACTGGGACAAGGTACCACTTGAGCCTTTTGTTGAAGTCTTGTTCGGCGAGAACACGATCAATCTACCAGTCGGCGATGTCGAGGTGATCGGTGCGTGAACGGCGATATCCAAGTAGGGGATCTAGTATTATGGTGGAAGACCGACCCGAGCGTCATGGGCATCGTTCTGGATGTTTATGAGGGCGATGAGTACATGTATCCCGGCATCAACGTCCTGTGGTTCTCAGAGCGCGTCGGTCATTCGATAAGCGTATGCAGAAAGACAGATGTAAGCGTGCTTTCTCGCGCACAATCAAAAAAAGATTGATTTTTTTTAAAAAACTTTGAATAAAACTCGCCGTCACACGTCTAACTAATGTCACCAACTAAGAGAGAGGACATACATGAAAGTCGGAAAAGCAATCAAGAAGATCGAGAAGTACCTTGGCGTCGAGGTTCAGTATGACGGATGCCGATACTGGTTCGCCTATGAAGGTGAGATCGGTTCGTTCCTTGCCAATGGTCATCGCGGCGGCATGGACGCCGATGCTATGGAAGCTAATGCGTGCAACTGGCACCGCCGGCGGTCTAACGATCATTCTGACTTGATGACCGATTATCACGCTGGTTCGTTCCGCGACAACCTGACGCAACTGCTTCACTCGATGAAGCCACCACCTTGCAAGTTCAAGACTGGTCAGCTTGTGCGCGGCAAGGATACTAAGCGTGCATCACGCTGGGGCTTCGCTGGCTTGACTGGCATGGTCACCAAAGAGGCTAGTGACAGCGTTAACGTCCAGTGGCTTGGTACTGACCGCACCGATTCGTACATTGCTACCCGTGATCTGGAGTTGGTATCATGAGAGAATGTGTTCACTGTGAATGTATGTTCGATCCTAACTCGTCTGCCAAGAAACGTGCAGGCGGCAAGATCAACGAGTGTCCTGACTGTGTTGAGGAACTAGGCACCGAAACCGCTGTCAAGTATCTCGGTCTACAGGCAGGCGACGGTAAGACCGCTAGCATCTCCATTGTCGCCTTTGAGAGCGACGAGGACAGGACAGCATACTCTAAGGCTTGGAAAGCCGTCACAGGCTTCCACAAGGGCAAATCCTGCCATCTTTCAGGTTCTAATACAACTATCGGCAATCGTCCGATGCGTCACGTTGCATACAATGCAGGCAACGCCAATCACAAGGGGAAAGCATGAGTCCAGTAGAGGTCAGCGTACCACCAGCATTGTATAACAGTCACACCGGCATCCTATATGGGATCGCTGGCTCTGTGTGGGTCGAGGTTCCTGCTGGCACTACCCTCGATGAGCTATCCGATTACATGGTCCACAAGCCGCGTGAGCGCCAAGCTGCGCCCGGTGAGAAGACATGGCAAGTCAAGGGCAGCAAGGGCAACACATACACTGTCAAGCTGTCTGATGGCATGTACTCATGTACTTGTGCTGGCTATGGCTTTCGTCGTAAGTGTCGGCACATCGAAGAGGTTAAGAATGAAAGTCGGTGATCTGGTGACGCATGTAACATCGACCCTCATGTCGGTCGGTCTTGTGATCGAGACTGGCAAGTACACAGGCAATGCAGATATTAAGGTTTTATGGAACGGTACACGCGAAGCAGTTACGCAGAGAAGCGAGTATCTGAAGGTGATCAATGAAAGTCGGTGACATAGTAAGAAACAGGAACGCACACCCATCGATGCATAACTCGCGTGGCGTGTTCTTGGGCATGGTCTGGTACCATGACCAACGCGACCGATGGAAAGTCGGCGGCATGGTGGAAGAAGAGTATTACCTATGCGCGAAAGTGTTGTGGTACGGTGAGTCGAAACCTAGAACGATTCAAACAAACTTGATTTATGTAGTGGAGAGTGAATAATGTTGAGTGAATGGCAGATTGTATTGTTGGATAATGGATTGTGGATTCTACCAGTTATGGTTGTCATAGGGTTGGCTGTGTTCCCGTGGAAGCATTGGAACAGTGTCCTTGACAGACTTGAGGGCAAAAATGATGCTTGAGTACATTATAAACCTTTTCAGGTCAGATCCTGCTTCAAAGATTCGCAAGCTCAGAGATCAAAAGTATAAACAAGCTGTCCAGTTACAGAGGGACGGCAATCTGAGAGAGTATGCAAAGATCATGAAAGAGATCGAAGCACTTGAAGATGAATATATCGAGTTGATCGATAAAGGAGACAGCAAGTGAAGCCAATATTAATAACCCTTGGAATGGCGATCACGGTATTCGTCGTGTCGCTTCTCGTCACACTGGCACTGACATGAGTGCTGCAACTTGGCGCGGTATGACCATTGGCGATCTGGTAGTCTCCACACAAGGGACCAGAGGAATCGTTACCCGCTTTCATGAGACTGCCAGTGCTTTGGTTGGTATCTGGTCTGCACCTGATCAGAAGATAATGTGGATACATTACAAGCACTTAAACGTGCTGAGTCGTTGCTATGAAAGCCGGTGATTTAGTAAGATTAACCTTCACTGAGAAGCAGCGCGGGGATCTCGTCGGTGCCTTGGCGATCATACAGGAAATATATTCGGTTTCTGGCGTCCTCTGTGCCTCTGTCCTCGTCACCACTGGACCATCTTACGGTCGCCGCAGGGACTTTGCCGTGCAGGACATGACAAAACTTTCTTGATTTTTTTTGAACTTTCTTTGAATAAATCTCGTTGCCATACGTCTAATAAATGAGCAACAAAGAGAGAGGTTCATATGGAAATCGTTATTGTACTTGCAATCTGTGTATCTGTCGGCTGCGCTGGCTTCATCGGCGTGGTGGTGACAGCATGATCATCACTATGATTGAGACTCTGATCGTTATGTCGATGCCGTTCCTGTTTATCGGCGCTGCACTTGAGACTGCTGGTGAGGTGGCTGATGCAAGTCGGTGATTTAGTAAAGTCAAGGAAAGCCCACTATCTCGTATTGAGATCACCGCGCAAACTTGCGCAGGTGCTTGTACAATCATTAAAGACAGGTAACAGGGTGTGGCTGAACAAAAGCGCGCTGGAGGTAATCAATGCAAGTCGGTGATCTCGTAATGATGACGAACGCTACCGACTGTTGGGTCGGTAAGGTTGGGGTAATCATAAAGGTTCCCAGAACTCAGTTTGGCATGTGGGCTATCCGGCTTACCTGTGGCGAGAAGATCGCAACCGCTGACCCTAAGAAAATGAAGGTGATCAATGCAAGTCGGTGATTTGGTGAAAGTGAAGACAAAGCACTACGGCACAAAGATTGCTTTGGTTACGGAGGTCGTTAAAGATTGCTTTGGTTGGGATGTTCTTGTTCAGCCGCTCAGTCACCATCGGAAATATATCCGATGCAACCCGTCTGACGTAGAGGTGATCAGTGCAAGTCGGTGATTTGGTGATAAGAAAGATCAACAGTGCGATCCACTGGCGACAAGCATCGGCAGTGCAGCAGCGCGAGATGCTAGGCATGGGGATCATCCTGTCTAAGCAGATGGCTGGTAGTCCATCGCACCCATGCGTGACCGTGTTCTATCCAAAGGTCAGCAGGAAGTATGACATCGCAGAAGCATTATTGGAGGTCGTCAATGCAAGTCGGTAACTTAGTAAAGATCACACGCGCATCCATCGGCGTACCCCGCGATTCGATGGGCATGATTATTAAGGTCACGGAACCTCGCGGTGACTACGTTGACCAGTATGGCGAGGAAATGTACCCGCCGATCATTTTTATAGTGCAGCTTGTTTGCCCAAACGGTGAATATAGCAGAGTGCCGAGAAGGTATCTGCCAAGAGATTTGGAGGTCGTAAGTGGCTGATTTTATTAAAGTAAAGTGGAACCAGAAAGCGTGCAGTCGCACGAAGAACCGCATCCGTGAGCATGGTCCGTTGTTCAAGGTAGCCATGGCAAAGAACTCAGTATGGTGCATGGACGGACGCGCCGCGCTCCTGCTGGTATCGCAAACGCGCCACTCCAGCAACGGCAAAGGTGGACGTGAGCACTGGACTGGTTGGTTGCCCCTCGATGAAATCGAGGTTGAACCTGCCTTTTCGGGAGAGCTTGCAGGTCGGACATTTTCTGTCCGGTAAGATTATTAACCTATGGTATAATCGAAGAGTCAGTGGGGGAAAGGACCAAGGTTGAGAGAAAAAAAGATCAAAAAAGATCACTTTTCTTTGAATAAAACCTGCTCCCCACACGTCTAATACATGTACCAACAAAGAGAGAGGTAAATACTATGGGTAACTATTCTGGAAGAATCCGCTGCGGCTATTGCTACGAGTACGGACACAACTCACGGACTTGTCCTGAGAAGAAGAAGCGGCTTGAAGAGCAGCTTGAAGCCAACAAAGAGTCTGACGGCAGATATGCCGAGTACTACGCGAACCAGATCGCGAAGATGACGGGTGTGAACCCTGAGACTGGCGAGAAGCGCAGTCGTCGCAACGAAAGCTGGGGGCGCAAATGCTCTTACTGCAACGAGCGCGGTCACAACCGTCGTACCTGTGAGACTCTGAAGAAAGACCTCGCCCGCTACGCTGTGATGACCCGTGAGGCTCGCCAAGAGGTTCGCGCTTGGGCGCTTGAAGACGGCATCGGCATCGGTGCTATGGTTCAATACAAGGAGTATGGCTATTCCTCTGAGTCCGTTCTGATGATGGTTGAGGCGATCAACCTGCAGGCGACCCATGCGCGTCAAACCTACTATGCGGCGACTCTTCGCCCTCTAAGCGGCGTCGGTCGTAAGCAAACGGTACACATTCAGAGTCCTGATGTGCGTAAGGAAAACAACACATCAAGCTACTCTTCTACGCTTGAGGTTGCTGGCAAGTTGACTCCAGAACAGATGGCTGCTCAGATCGATGAGGAGTGGGTCTATTCCGACATCGACTGGAAGAACCCACCAGAGGATATTCGGAACAACGTTTTTGAGAAGGGTGAAGGTCGAGCGTTCCACTTCTGGCACAACCTCGACTAGTTATTAAAGAAAAGATCAAAAAAGATCGATTTTCTTTGAATAAAACACCCTGCTGGTACGTCTAATAGATGTACCAAAGAGAGAGAGACAACTATGACCTTTGACCTTAACAAGCACACTGCCCGCCTTCTCATGGATGAGCCGTTCTTTGCCGCCCTTTCGCGTCGTATCGACAAGCGGTCTTCGACTGCGATCCCGACTGCGGGCGTCAAGGTGGACAAGGATTCTGGTCACTTCGTCATGATTTATAACCCTGAGTTCTTTGAGACTCTTACAGACGTTCAAAAGCTGGGTGTCCTCAAGCATGAGTTTTACCACCTTGTCTTTGAGCATGTGACCGGTCGCCTTCCTGAAGGTGGCATGTCTAAGCTGTGGAACGTGGCTACTGACCTCGCGATCAACAGTCACTTGGTCAAAGAGTTGCCCGAACAGTGCTGCATTCCCGGTACCGGTCCATTCGCTGATCTGCCCGTTGGCAAGTCTGCAGAGTGGTACTTTGAGAAGCTGAAGCAGGAACAGGAAGACGGTGACCCAGAAGACGGTGACGGCGAGGGTACCGGCGAACCCGGTGACGGTTCCGGCGATGGCAACTCATCCGGTTCCGGTCGTCCAACCGACAGCTTTGACGATCACTCCGGTTGGGGCGAGGGTCAAGCTGATAACACTGTCAACGAGATCGCCAAAGAGCGCCTTAAAGAAGCGGTCAAGAAGGCTGCAGAAGAAGCCAGTCGCGCAAACAACTGGGGTTCTGTCAGTGGTTCGACTCGCAAGGATATCATGGAGCGTATCACTCCGCAGGTAGATTGGAAGAAGGTTCTTCGATACTTCATCAAGACCAGCCAGCGTGCAGACCGGTCCTCGACCGTCAAGCGTCTGAACCGTCGTTATCGCTACATCCATTCTGGCAAGAAGATCAATCGCATGGCTCGCATCGGTATCTACATCGATCAGTCTGGTTCTGTGGATGATGGCATGCTCGCCGCGTTCTACTCTGAGCTAGACAAGCTCGCGCAGCTTGCTGAGTTTACCGTGGTTCCTTTCGATACACGGGTCGCAGAAGATAAGGTTTTCGTCTGGAAGAAGGGCGAGCGTCGTAAGTGGGAGCGTGTGATGTGCGGAGGTACCGACTTCGATCCTCCAACCGACCACTGCAATAAGAACGGCTTCGACGGTATGATCGTGCTTACAGACCTCATGGCTCCAAAGCCTAAGAACTGCAACGCTCAACGCATGTGGATGACGACTAGCTATTACGCTCGCCGTCCGTACTTTCAAACCAATGAGCGAATCATCGCTATCGACACCAAGTAAGGATTAATAACCTATGAACCGACCAACCCGCGCCGATCTTCTGGCAATCATTAAAGACCTTTGCGATCTTGCCGCTGGACCGGCTTGCCCTGACCATGGCACCATCGAAGATGCAAGGGAGATCCTTGCTTATGAGGAAGATCAACAAACGCGCAACAAGCGAATGATGAAAGGCACTACAACTGCAGTAGTTTCAGAAGTCCTATGCGCCAATGATCCAGTTACATGGTAGGTTTTCGGCGAGTCGCCATCAACCGGACAGAATATGTCCACATTTTTTCTTCAGATAGTGTATAATCGTAGAGTAAGTCAAAGGAGCAACCCATGACATTCACCGTTTCCGACCTTCGCGCCCTCCGTCTAACCTTAGACGAGTGGTCTACCTTGTGTACCATGGACAGCGACTGTTATGATCAGTCCCTGATCGGTGGTCCGATGCGCAAAGACCTTGATATGCTTGTGCTTGCTGGGCTTCTGGAGCGCCAGCGGTGCATGACTGAGGGCGGCTGGGTTGACCGATGGGCTGTGACCGAGAGCGGTCGCGTGACGGCTGCAATGGTCAATAAGATTTTCGATTGGGATGAGTTCGCGTTCGTCACTTCCGATGTCGCGGACACCGAGCCGACCGAGATTATTAACCTACAAACTTCAATGTTTATTTGAGAAAAGTTGATCTTTTTTAAAAAAAGATCGATTTTCTTTGAATAAAACACCTCCCAAATACGTCTAACTAATGTAGTTAGTTAGAGAGATTCAACCGGGCAGGGATGCCCACCCAAAAAGAGAGAGAAATAAAATGGCTGTAGACTTCAAGACTTTTCAGAGCGTCGTTCCCCACATCGCACGGGTTCTCAAGCCCGTCCTGATCCGTGGTCGTCACGGTATCGGTAAATCCCAAGTGGTTTACCAGTTTGCTGGTGCGGCTGGACTTCCAGTTGTGGAGCGTCGTGCTTCTCAGATGACCGAGGGTGATCTTCTCGGTATGCCTACCCCAGAACTTGTGGAGGTCAACGGTGTTGGCGCTTCTCAGTTCCGTCCGTTTAGCTGGCTTATCCAAGCCTGCACCGAGCCTGTTGTCCTGTTCTTGGACGAGGTTGACCGTGCGACCATGGAAGTCCGTCAGGGTATCTTTGAGCTTACCGATAGCCGCAAGATTGCCGGCTGGACCTTGCACCCGGAGACTCTGATCTTCGCTGCTGTCAACGGTGGCGAGCATGGCGCT
>CEQN01210827.1_pt1 | contig 17627 bp, 18 predicted proteins | sample 427011 | NCBI WGS metagenome assembly CEQN01 (sample SAMEA2621277, study PRJEB7988) | marine metagenome | biome: marine biome (ENVO:00000447); feature: deep chlorophyll maximum layer (ENVO:xxxxxxxx); material: "saline water (ENVO:00002010), including plankton (ENVO:xxxxxxxx)" | depth 120 m
GCTGAACCTTCACACGCTACTAATGCAAACATAATTGCTGAGAAAAGCAAGGCTGTAGTAATACCCTGAATTTTAAATAGCTTCCTCATTTGACCTCCTCGCCTTAATATAATGGAGAATCTAAATTTTAATTTCCTAATTAAATACCAAAAGTCGACCAGTAAAATGCTCACTGAGGAGCATAAACCTTTAAACTAATTATATTCCTGTCAATATTATTAATCTCATGAATGAGATGTCAAGTCATTTTTACACCTAATTTAGTCACTTAGTGACAGTTTAAGTGCTATTTAACTCAAACAAATAGTTTAAACACTAATCAAACATGATTATATTGCATAAGAAATTGTAGTAGAACTAGCATGAATAAGCAAGCTAGAATATCAATTTTTATTAATCTAAAACAATCCCTAGTATATTAAGCCGTATCTGCACCATCAGAAATATATGCTGTTTCTCCGTGATCCGAAACATCTAAACCTTGATCTTCATTAGATTCAGATGAACGAAGACCCAGGCCCGGAACCCAATCTAATACTTTTAATACTATATAGGTAACTATAAATGAATATCCAACAGTTGCCATAATCATAATAAGATTATCAACAAAAAGCTCAGAGCTACCTTGGATTATTCCAATAGCACCACTTTTATGAGCAAATATTCCTGTTCCCAGAATTCCTATTATCCCTCCGACACCATGAACAGCAAAAACATCTAATGCATCATCTAAATTGATTTTTTCTTTATAAAAGACAACATAAAAAGTTATTATCCCAGAGGCAAACCCTAACAATAAGGCTGTTTGCACTCCTACAAATCCAGCTGCAGGTGTAATAGTAGCTAATCCAGCAATCGCGCCTGTAGCAGCCCCAACAGAACTAGATTTACCTGTATGCATCATCCCCAAAATAAGCCAAGTTACCATTGCAGTAGCAGCAGAAGTATTAGTCACTAAAAATGCATTAACAGCAATTCCATTAGCCTCTAACCCAGATCCAGCATTAAACCCAAACCACCCAAACCAAAGTATTGACGCACCAAGAACAACAAAAGGAACATTATTTGAGTGCATCCCCGGATTTCTTCTTTTACCCACTAGCATTGCAGCAACAATAGCAGCTATCCCAGCATTGATATGAACTACTGCACCTCCAGCAAAATCTAAGGCTCCCAATTCATAAAGCCAACCATTTGGATCCCATATCCAATGAGCTATTGGAGCATAAACTAGAGTTACCCAAAGAACCAAAAATATTAAATATGTTTTAAATTTAAATCTCTCACAAAAAGCCCCTGTTATCAAAGCAGGAGTTATAATCGCAAACATCATTTGGAAAATTGCAAAAACTTGAGTGTCCGTATCCTCAACACCTATGAAAGCAAAATTACCCAAAGTACCTATAAAAGCATTTCCACCTTCTCCAAATGATAATGTATACCCCCATAACACCCATACAACACTAACTACCCCCATGGATATAAATGAATACATTACTGTTGATAGTACATTTTTTCGCCTAACAAGTCCTCCGTAGAAAAAAGCTAGCCCTGGGGTCATTAACAAAACCAAAGCAGAACAAATTAACATCCAAGCTATTGAACCTGAATCCATTACCAACCTCCAAAAAAGATGAAATTTTGAATTTAATATCAGGTTACAGAGTAAGATCGCCAAAAAATATTATAATGTTACAAAAATGTTACAAAATGTTATTGCTGTTGCCACTTACGGCAGGAATTTACTAAGCTAGCGATATCAAGTTCGTTGCACAACTTAGGAAACAGGAGAGGGTCGGCACCAAGCCATTCTAAATCATCAGTCGATTCATCAATACGAATATCTCTAACAAGAGTAGCAAGTTTTTTGAAAAGATATGCTTTATCTCTTGACTCTTCAAGAGATTTACTCAAGGAAGCAGCTCCTCTAACATTGACATCCCATAACCTATAATCAATAGGTATCATATCAATAGTCGCATACCTTCCTATAAGAGTTGATGTTGACTTTGAGCCCCATCTTGGAATCCCCGGAATACCATCAGCGGTATCCCCTACTAAAGCTAAATAATCTGGAATAGATGATGGCCCAAACCCATATTTGTTCTCTACTTCAGTTTGATTCAAAATGAAATTGTCTTTTCTTAGCAAACAAACAATTTCATCACATTTAACAATTTGACATAAATCTTTATCCGGTGAACACACAACTACTTGTGAGACTCTAGAGTCTTGAGAAAATTGTTCCGCGGCCGATGCCAAAATGTCGTCTGCTTCGTATTCCATCATCGGCCAACAAGTAATACCTAGCGCTTCTACAGCTCTCTCTGCTAAAGAAAATTGTAATTTTAAGTCTTCTGGAGTATCTGACCCATCCTTATAAGAAGGAAAAATCTCATTCCTAAAAGAAGGTATATCACTATCAAAAGCAACAGCAATATGAGTAATACTTTGAGAATAAATCAGAGCCAAAATACTTTGAATAAACCCTCTAATAGCCGATACTGGCATACCATCAGGCGCAAGTCGAGGAGGTTGGGCAAAATGGGCTCTAAACAATTCATATGTACCATCAATTAAGTAAATTTTTATATTATTCATGCATATATACTGCCTTTATTGAGTACGAGGATTAAGTACATCATTCAATGAATCCCCAAGCAAATTCCAAGATAACACCAAAGTCCAAGCAACGATACCTGGTGCAATTAACATCCAAGGTACAACTCTTAAGGCACTAATGCTTCCTGCCTCCAATAGCATCGTTCCTAAACTGGGCCGCGGTGGCTGAATTCCTAGTCCAAGCCAACTTAATATTATCTCAGTCCCAATTAGAGCGCCCATACCCATAGAAATTGTAACCACAATAGGAGATATTACGTTGGGCAACAAATGAACAAACAATATCCTTGGAATTGAGGAGCCTGACGATTTAGCTGATTCTATAAATTGAGCATCTTTTAAGATAAAAACTTGTGCCCTTACAAGTCTCGCCATACCAATCCAAGTGAATGAAACTAATGCTATAGAAACAATCAAATAATCAGCTATTCCTGATTTAACTAACCCATCAAGAAATGTATTGTCTTCAATAGATCTAACCCAATCTAAAACCCTCATCCTAAGTGTAGCTGCCAATAATATTACAAGTAATATATCTGGAAAAGAGGCAAAAACTTCCCCTATTCTCATAATAATAGAATCAACTTTTCCTCCAAAATATCCTGCTAGCAATCCAAACGTAACTCCTATAAACAATCCTCCAGTTATCATTGTTATAAAAGTGATAACGACTGTATTTTGTATTCCCCAAAGTACTCTAGAAAAAACATCTCGGCCTTTTAAATCTGTTCCAGCCCAATGTTCTAGACTAGGCCCCTGTCTTATAGCTGTATAGTCCTGTTCGTTATATCCATATGGAGCGATCCAAGGTGCAAATATTCCTGCAAGGTATATTGCAACGATTAAAAAAATACATACTAAGGCTATTTTCTTGTGACGCAACCTATAAATAGCTCTATTTAAATGACCCGAAGGGTTTTCTGCTTTATCTGTAGGCATACTAAGTAAACCTTATTCTTGGATCTATAAAAGAATATGCTATATCTGCTATTAAGTTCGCTACCACAAAGGCAACAGATAATATAAGAGTAAATGCCATTATTACCGGATAATCTCTATTGAAAACCGATTGTATCGCAAAATCTCCAACTCCCGGAATTCCTAATAATCTCTCTGTTATAAAGCCTGTTGTTAGCATTCCTGCCAAAGAAAAAGATATAACCGTCACGATTGGGATTAGTGCATTTTTGAGAATATGTTTGTAATCGATTTGAGTAGGATGCAATCCTTTTGCATGTGCAGTACGAATAAAATCTTGACCTAGTACATCTAGAGTACTCGACCTCATTAAACGTATAATCCCTGCAACTCCAGGAAGACCCATAGTAATAGCGGGTACAATCATACGTAAATCAAATATCCCTCCCCAACCAGAACAAGGAACTAAACTTAATTTCAAACAGGACACCCATAAAACAACTGGTATGCTTACCATTACTGGAATAGACATAAAAATTAAACTAGTAGCTACAACCATAGGATCTATCCAGCGACCCTGCATGTGAGCAACCCAAAAACCAAGTGGCAACCCGACTAGAATACTGACAGACATAGCAACTAAGTTAACTTGGAAAGAAACCCACATTTTACTAATCAATAAAGACGATACGCTTCTACCTCTAAACCTAAGACTTTCACCAAAATCACCTTGAACAGCTCCCCACATATAATCAGCATATTGAACAATAACTGGCCTATCAAGACCCAAAGAAGAGCGAAGCCTATCTGCTACTTCAGGGTCATATTTTGATCCGAGCATAACTTCAACAGGATCTCCAGGGCCATAATGCCCTAGCACAAATGTCACTGCTGAAACAGCCAAAAGAAGAAATGGAACCCAAGAAATTCTTCTAAGAATATATCTCCACATAATAAATAATATACCCTACCTAAGTTACATCTTTTTTAATCAGGTAACTCAATCCTTAATATCGACATAACGCATTTTAGATATTGTCATCGGAGTTATTACATATCCTTCCACATAAGGCTTGATGAGTACATGCCCTTCTCCTTCAAACCAAAGAGGTATCCATACTCCGTCATCAACTATGATTTGTTCTGCTTGATTATAAAGTTCTAGACGATTATCTATATTAGATTCTAGCCTAGCTTTCTCTAATAACAAATCAACTTCAGGATTTGAGTAGGCTCCATTATTTTTATCACTTTCAGAATGAAATAATACATCTAAAAAATCTTGTGGGTCAGGATAATCTGCTTCCCACCCTAATCCGCCAAAAGCTTGAAATTTTCTTTTATTCAAATCATTTAAAAAGGTCGCCCATTCTACTTGTTGTATTTCAACTTCAACGCCTAAATTTTCAAACCACATATTAATAATGACTTCTAGGTCTAAATTAGGAGATCCGCCTGAACCAGGAATAGTAATTACGATTCTAGGTCTGGTTTCTGTATCTAAATACTTAGATTTTTCAAGAAACTCTTTTGCCAAATCAGGATCATATCTTAGACCAACTATATTTTCTGAATATCCAGGAAAACCAGGTGGCAAGACCCCGTACGCTGGTACAACTAAGTCAGCTAAAACTTCTTTAGCAATCAATTCTTTGTCTACAGCATGATTTAATGCTTTTCTGAAGTTTACATCATCAAAGGGTGGTTCATTTACATTAAATCCAATATAAGAAACTGAAAATCCAGGGTTTGCAATCACTAAATCAGGATTTAAGGGATCAGATGGATCTCTTATCCTTTCTAAATCAAATAAACTAACACCTGTAATATCAATTTCATCATTCTCGTACATAGCCATCGATGACCCGCCAGCTAAATTCATAATTATTTTGTCTAATTTGGCTGGTTCAAGATGATACTCAGAATGTTTTTCTAAAACGATACGTTCTCCAATTTTATATTCAATCAACTTAAATGGACCTGTGCCATTAGGGGAATCCGTCCAGCCAGACCCACTTGACTCAACATTATCTTTATCAAGTACATAAGCTGTTGGATATGTTAACTTTTGTAAAAAATACGCTTTAGGGGAATCAATTTGAATTTGCAGCGTATACTCATCTAAAGCAGTTACTCCTGAAATCCTATCACTTCTACCTTCTATAACATCTTTAACACCCACAATATCACCCAAATATGTTTCGACTATAGGGGATGCTGTGTCAGGGTCTACAGCCCTATTAAATGACCATATAAAATCATTCGCTGTAACTTTTTTACCACTATGAAAAACAGCATTTTTTCTTATTTTGAATGTATATGTTTTCGCATCTTCAGATATATTCCAACTTTCAGCAATGTCAGGAATTAAATTAAGCGCCGTGTCAAAGGATACTAGTCCACCAAATATTTCTACAACAACCGCAGATGAAGTTGTATCTCCTGTTAGATGTGGGTCTAAAGTTGGAGGGTCGCTCCATATCCTAGTAAAAACCTTATCCCCCGACTTACTTATAGAAGATGCCGTGCTTTTAGAATCTGAATCATTTTCGGTAAATTCTGATTCAACGGATAATGATTCACTTGCACTGTCCGAAGAACATCCCAAAATACTAAACATCAAAATTGCCATCAAAATCGGTAGTGGAATAATCTTTATTATCATACTATTCATAAAACACCTTATTATTTAATATGTTCACTTATTTAATTGTAACGTTAAATAAGAAGTTATGAATTTATCAATATCTCCATCCAATACATCTGAAGTATTAGAGACTTCTAAATCTGTCCTATGATCTTTAACCATTTGGTACGGATGTAGTACGTAACTACGTATTTGATTTCCCCATTCAGCAGAAATGTGATCCCCTTTAATTTCAGCCATTTCGTCTTCTTTACGTTTTGTTTCCAAATCAATTAGTCTTGCAGTTAATATACTCATTGCTATATCACGGTTTTGTCGTTGAGATCGTTCATTTTGACAGGTTACCACTATATTAGTAGGCAAATGAGTTATCCGAATTGCTGTAGAGTTTTTTTGCACACTTTGCCCACCATGTCCTCCTGCTCTAAAAACATCAATCCGCAAATCGTCTGAATTAATATTAATATCTATTCCTTGTTCAACCTTAGGCAAAATTTCAGCAAGCGCAAACGATGTATGCCTAGCATGATCACTATCAAATGGAGACAACCTAACTAATCTATGAACTCCTTTTTCTGATTTTAGATGACCGTATGCATAATCACCAGAAATTTGTATAGTCGCACTCTTAAGTCCACCCTCTTCACCATGAGAGGTTTCTAATACTTGGGATTTAAAGCCACGCCTTTCTGACCATCGTAAATACATCCTCATTAACATTAAAGCCCAATCTTGAGAATCAACACCGCCTGCACCAGCATGTAATGCAATCAGAGCATCTCTTTTATCGTATTCTCCTGATAAAACAAGTTGAAATTCCATATTATTGAATGAATCTAATATACTATCTAAATCAGATTTAATATTTATTATTAAATCTTGATCATTCTCTGCAATAGCAAGATCTAGAAGTTCCAAAGATGAATCAACTCTATCTTTCAAAAATTTCCAATCGTTAATTAAAGAACTCATAGCTGCTAGGTTTTTCATTTTATTTTGAGCAATAATTGGAGAATCCCAAAACCCTTCGTTGAGAGTTTCTTTTTCTAAATCAACAATCTCTTTCTCTTTTCCAGATATGTCAAAGACGCACCATTATGTATGTGATTTTCTCTTTAATTTCAAAAAGAGAATTTTTTAATTCTTGCATGTATCTTAAATACCTAACTTAAATGTAATATATACGTTAATTAATCCAATATTATCACTAATTCTAAAGTTTCATTAACTTAACAATTATGTGAATACTGGATCAACGTCAATAATCCATCCTTTTGGCGACTTCCCATATGAATTTTGAGTTGATCTAAGATAAATTTTATCTAGCAATAACCTTGGATTTGAACCCTTAAGAATTATCTGCCATATATAATGTCCTCGAACTCTCGCAGGAAACCCAGGTAAAGGCCCAAGAATATCGATATCGTTTAATCCCCAATTAAGCTGTTCAGACTTCAATTCATTAAACATTTTATTCGCTTCTTTTTCGGCAAAAATATTACTTACATTATGACAAGACAATTTAATGATTTTGGAGTAAGGGGGGTACAAAAATTTCTTTCTATAATCAGATTCGATTTCGAAAAATTGTTGATAGTCTTGTGAAGCCGCAGAATCAATAGAATAATGATCTGGTTGATATGTTTGTATGATAACTTTTCCTTCATGATCTCCTCTTCCTGCCCTGCCAGAAACCTGACACAATAATTGAAATGACCTTTCTGCAGATCTAAAGTCAGGAATACTTAATCCTATATCGGCTAATATAACACCAACTAAAGTAACTCCTGGTAAATTATGTCCTTTTGCCAAAATTTGAGTCCCAATTAATACATTTGCATCTTTAGATCTAAATTTTTCAAGAATCTCTGTATGGGAAGAAAGAGTATTAGAGACATCACTGTCCCATCTAATACAGCGTGCAGATGGAAATATTTTATTAACTTCATCTTCAACAGATTGAGTTCCTATTCCATAATAACCGAAATTAGTAGACCTACATTCGGAACAATTAACTGGAGTCTTTATATTTTTATTACAATAATGACAAATTAATTTTTGTTTAACTTGATGATATGTCATGGTTACGTCACAACTTGTACACTTTAAAACATATCCACAAGATCTACATTGAGAAAATGATGCTGTTCCACGGCGATTTAAAAAAAGTATCACTTGATTGCCATTATCTAAAGTATTTTCAATTGCCATTTGTAATTTTTTACTAAATATACTCGTATTACCTTCACGTAATTCATTCCTCATATCAGTAATTTCAACATTAGCAAGTCCTCTATGATCTAAAGAATTATTTCTTTGAATGTTTTTAATATACCGTTTCTTCAATTGAACAAATTTGTATCTCGACCGACTAGCTCTGAAAAAAGATTGTATATCTGGAGAAGCTGATCCTAAAACAACGGCACATTTAGTAATACCTGCTAACTGCATAGCAACATCTCTCGCATGATATCTAGGAGGCATATCCGATTGTTTATAGGTCCATTCATGTTCCTCATCTATAACGATCAGTCCAAGATCAGGTTGTGGCGCAAACAACGCTGTCCTAGAACCTATTACAATTTTGTAATCCCCTTCACGAATTTTATGCCATTGATCAAATCTTTCTCCAATAGACAACCCACTATGCACAACTGCTATCTCATCTTTAAAGTTAGCAGCAAATCTTTCTATAGTCTGAGGGGTTAATGCAATTTCTGGAACTAACACAATAGCTCTTTTATCCCTATTAACACATTCTTTAACAGCCTCTAGGTAAACCTCTGTTTTCCCGCTTCCAGTAACTCCATGAATAAGGATTGCTCTCGGATTAGAATCTGGATTTGTAATAACTTCACTAATAATATCAACAGCTTCAGATTGTTCTTTAGTCAAATCAACATTTTTAGGTGATTTGCCTTCATACTTATAAGACCTCATAGGATCTCTATAAACTCTGTCTTTTTCTAATCTTATAAGCTTTTTCGTCAATAATGATTTAACAACACTATATCCAAATTCTTTACGAATTACAGAAGCTTTAACAGGCATATTAATAGAATACAGGTGATGCAAAAGTTTTTTTTGTTTAACAGAAGATTTAAATTCTTCAGTATCAATAACTTCACGTCCTAAATGACTTATCAGTAATTTTTCTACAAATAACGGTTTAGCAACTGGATCTTTTTGAAGTGTTTCCCTATATAACACATCCAATTTAATCAAGTGAGATATTGAGGCTCGTGATTTATCACCAAAATTCGAGATAAGCTTTGATAACCTTATCTTTTTTCTAGACTTCACATAGTTTAAAATTTTTAGTTGATAATCTGATAATTTAATATCAAAAATATCACCTTCATATGAATCATTCCAATATATCCAAATAGCTTCATATTCTCTTATTCCTGGAGGAATCATAAGAGCGCAAGCTTCAAATAACGTACACAAATAATACCCACTAATCCATTTAACAAGATTCAATCTATCTTGATTTATCAATGGTTCCGGATCAGTAATTTCTATAATAAATTTGGTTTTATCTACAGAAGGAGATTTTTCTAATGAAAATACAATCCCTTGTAATATTTGAGTTCCAAATGGGACTAGCACCATATGGCCTACTTGCAACATCATATGATCGGGAATTTCATAACTAAAAGTACGCCCATGACCTATGGGAGAGTCTACGGCTATTTCTGCAAATCTCAATTTACTTAATCCTATTTAATTTAGAAATTATGTGTTCAGATTAAGTATACCCAAGAAACAAAATTTTGATTTGCTAGATTAGGATCTCCTAGCTTCTTTCAGCCTAGCCGCCTTACCAAATCTACCTCTAAGGTAATATAAGCGAGATCTACGAACTTTTCGATGTTTCAAAACTTTAACTGATTCCACATTAGGAGAACAAATTAAAAAAGTACGTTCTACACCAACTTGATCAGATGATATTCTTCTGACCGTAAAAGTTTCACCCTGCCCACTACCACGTCGCCTAATCACATCCCCTTCATAGGCTTGAGTTCTAATTCTTTCACCTTCTACAACTCTAACCGCAACTCTAACTCTATCTCCAGAATTAAAGTCTTCTATATTCTCATTTTTTTCGATTGGTATTAAATTGTGAGCATCCATGGCAACGACAACCTTTACTATTATTAAAAACACGAATGTTAATTCTACATCGTAAACAATTTTGAAATCAAGAGATAGGCAGATATATTAATGAATTTAATTAGACTTGTGATTAGTTGACTGCTTTTTGGTAAAATCTAGTTACATTAAAAATATTCGCATAAATTGGAGCGTGAATAGATATGCCATTCCGATTTGGACCTATGGAATTGATAATAGTACTGGTAGTAGTGCTAATAATATTTGGTGTCGGAAGATTACCAGAAATAGGCGGAGCTATGGGTAAAGCAATAAAAGAATTTCGTAACACTCAAAAAGATGACTTGTCTTTAGAAGATCAAGATTCCGTGACGAAAGATAACCAAAAATAATTATTCGTTAACTTGATTTGATTTAGATCTGTTCTTTGTTCTGATCTTGAAGCCTATCTTTGCTAATATTATTCCTAATTCATACAAAACAATAATAGGAGCCGCAACAAAGATTTGATTCACTGGATCTAATGTAGGAGTAATGAGAGCTCCTAAAATAAATGCTATAACAATAGCCCAACGCCTATTTTTAGATAAAAACCCCGGTTTAACAACTCCTATCCTAGAAAGAAAAAATAAAACTACTGGCAATTCAAAAACTATCCCCATCCAAAATAATAGCGTCAACATTAAATTTATATAATTACCTATCCTGATCATAGGTATAGCTATATCACTACCAAAATTGATCAAAAATTTAACAGCAGGTGGGAACAATATAAAATAACCAAAAGAAGCTCCCAATATAAAAACAACAATGACTACTGGCATTAAAGAATATAAATATTTTTTCTCAGATGAATTTAGCCCCGGGGAAGAAAATTTAACTACCTGCCAAAGTATAAAAGGTAACGATGCAAAAAAGCCGACTAATATTGAAGCTTTCATTGCTATGCCCAAAAACTCTGTCAAACTTGTATAAACAGGCTTATTATTTGGTAAAGATGTGAAATCAGCGGCTGGTTTCATAAGAATCTCAAGAATTTGTTGGTGAAAAACAAAAGCAATGGCAGTTGTAATCACGACAACTAAAGCTGACTTGGTTAATCTATTCCTTAACTCAATAAAATGATCCTTTAGGGTTTGTTCATCAGGCATCTTTTTTGCCATCCTCAACGTCAGAGTGGTCCTCTGAATAGGGTTTTACCTTCCTGCCAAATGGAATAGGCTCTATCATATTAGTATTAGGATCTTCCTCATCTGTATTTACTTCTTCAGAATCTTTATTTCTCGTTAGTTTATCTTCATTAAAAGAATCTAAATCAATGTTAGTCACATCATCCATAACACTTTTAGCTTGAGCAAACAAAGAGCCCAATGACTTTGCACCTGAAATCATCTTCTCAGGACCTAACAATACAAATGCAACTAATAATATTACTAAGACCTCTAAGGTCCCCATACCCATCATTATTTATGAACTCCTAAAATTTAAATCCATAATTTATTAGGACTATCTAATCCTTTATTACAACTTATACTAGTCAAGTTAAAACCCTCTTTAATAAGCATACTGCTTAAATCGCATAAAGGTAATCCGACAACTGAAGTATAACAACCATCAAAACTTTTAGATAAGTTGAAAGACTTATTCTGGATAGAATAGGCCCCAGCTTTATCTTTATAATCTCCAGAATTAATATAGTCATCAATTTCTAAATCACTATAATTTCTCATAGTCACATTCGTAACATTGATAGTTCTCTGTATTTTATTCTTAAAAAAAGAAGATACTACTAGAGCAGTTGATACTGTATGAGTTTTATTTCTTAAACTTTTTAACATAAATTCTGCTTCTAATGGGGTTTTTGGCTTACCAAATATTTGATCACCTAATGACACCACAGTGTCAGCTGTAACTAAACATTCAGACGGATATAACAAATGCTTAATTGATTCGAACTTAATTAATGCCATCCTCTCACAATAAGAACTAGACGATTCATTAAAATTTGGTTCTGGTTCATCAGCAATAGGATCCATAACTCTAAAAGAACATCCTAAGGTGCCTATTAGTTGCTGGCGCCGAGGAGAGGTGGATCCTAAAAGTACGGATATAGGATATCCATTTTTTGTCATTTTAGATTACTCATGAATTTAACTTACCTATCCATAATAACTATAACCTCAACATGATACGTTTGTGGAAACATATCAAGAGGCTGAACATATCTTATGGAGTAACCTCCAGATACTAGCATATTCAAATCTCTAGCTAATGTAACTGGATCACAGGAAACATAAACTATACTTTTCGGTAATTTCTCCAAGATAACTTCTATAGTATCTGGATGGCATCCTTTTCTAGAAGGGTCAAGTATTAAAATATCGATGTTATCAATTATAGAACCTAATATATTCTCTGTTTTACCTAAAATAAATTCAATATTATCAATATTCCCAATAGCAAATTCCGCATCTTTTATAGCTGAAGCTGACTCTTCTATCGCAATCACTTTACCAACTGAAGGTGCGAGTGAAATCGCAAATGTTCCTACACCTGAATATGCATCCACTAATGTTTCATTTCCCAAAAGATTTAATGATGATTTAATTATTTCTACTATTTTTTCTGCTTGTGCAATATTAACTTGAAAAAAAGACGGAGACGCAACTCTAAATTCCTTACCATAAAATTCTTCTATATAAAATTTTTGACCCGTCTCTATTGGGATATTAGAATCTGTAAGTTTAGGTTGTATCAAAATATTATCAGTGTTAACCCCTACTCTAATTGACATGCTAGTAGTTTCAGAAACTTTGTCTTGCAATATCGAAAGATGATTATTAATTTTCTGATCCATAATCAAACACTCGTCAATTTTTACAAATCTACGAGTTACTCGATTTGAAAACCCTATTTGGCCTCCAAATTTAATAGAAAATCTTGCATGATTTCTATATGCAAATTTATTTTTAGAAGCAATTGCATTATTAACATAAATATTTCCCAGAGCTTCGTAGCAAGAAAAAGAGTTGACGACAATTTGTTTCTTTAATTCTAATTGATACTCATAATCCATATGTTGCCATTGGCAGCCACTACAAGGACCAAAATAGGGACACTTTACAGATATTCTGTGTGGGGATGACTCGATAACTTCATCAACTATAGCTGATATGACATTTATCTTTTTCCTACGATATCTATATATTCTAGCTTTAACTAATTCGCCCGGTATCCCACCAAAAACAAAAATCTCATTTCCAGATAATTGAGCCCTACAATCTCCTAGGTACGACATTTCACCAAGTCGCAAAATGGCATATTCTTTTTCTGTATCATTGTACCTAAGAGTATCAAACATAGTGATTTTATTAACACCTATTTGTTATTATTGAAAGTAATATGGTACAAAATATGATGAATACTTGCTTAGATGCTAAATTTATAAGGGATTAGTATATGGAAACTAAACGTAAATTCCCTACTTGGCTTAAGGTTAAAATGCCTCATGGCGCGAACTATGAACATGTAAAAAACCTCGTACAAACAAATCAATTAAATACTGTTTGCGAAGATGCAAGATGCCCCAACATAGGTGAATGTTGGGATAGAGGAACCGCTACCTTCATGATATTAGGAGACATTTGCACAAGAGCTTGCAGGTATTGTTCTGTTAAATCAGGAGTGCCAACAGGATTGGATTTAGAAGAACCTAAAAGACTAGCAGAAACAGTAGAAACGTTAGGATTAAATTACGCAGTCATAACATCAGTAAACAGAGATGATCTCCCTGACGGAGGGGCTTTTATTTTTGCAAGTTGTATAACTCAAATAAGAAAAAAAATGCCTTCATGTAAAATTGAAGTGCTTACTCCTGATTTTGAAGGAAACATTAACAGTTTACAAACTGTTATTGACGCAAAACCTGACACATTCAATCATAATATCGAAACCGTAGAAAGGATATTCCCTAAAATTCGAGCCAAAGGTGATTATAGATTATCTTTGGAGGTTCTCAAAAATGCAAAAGAAATATCAAAAAATATCATAACAAAATCTGGAATTATGGTTGGGCTAGGTGAAACACTACCAGAAATAACCCAAACATTAGAAGACTTGCGAGCCGTAAATTGCGACTTAGTTACTATAGGTCAATATTTAAAACCATCAAAGAAACATGCTCAAACAGAAAAATGGTATAAACCAGAAGAATTTAAACATTTTGAAGAAATAGGATATGGATTAGGTTTCAAGCATGTAGCTTCTGGCCCATTAGTTAGAAGTTCATATCACGCAGACCAACAACACGAGGCCGCCCAATTAATTATGTCTTGAATATAATTTAATCTGATGAAGGAAGTTTCCTAGGTTCCTGTAATTTCATCTCAGATGCACAACATAATACTAGTGATTTTCCAGTTTTCGTACACAAAACAATTGTTCCACATGCACTACATTCATATCTTCTACCTAATTGATTAGCCATAAATTTAATATCCCTGAATTACTTTTTTTCCATCATTGTAGAACAGCATTCCAGAGATCCTTCAGCAGAACCGCGAGTAACTACAAATTCCATTTCACATTTCTGGCAATAATATCTCTTTCCTGTTTCAGTAGCCAAAACATACTCCTAGCATTTAACAAGTCTTACAAGCACCAAGAAGATTATAAAAAATGCCTACCTCTAGGTCAATGTAGAAATGAGTTTTCCTGCTGATAAATAATCTCTTCGTCCAGTTTTAAAAAATGACGGTAATAGATAAAACGAAGTGATCCCATATGAGAAATATTGATCAATTATATCTAAAGCAATATCAAAACCTGGCTTGCCATTCTCTAAATCAAATTTAATGTTATCGGGAATGTTAGTGAAAGACCCACTGCCTTTGGCTAGCATCTGGACACCCCATAAAATGGGAATATCGATATGAGTCCCTGTTACGTTCCTGTATGATTCCAAAAAACGTACTACTCTAGCTATATCAAATTGAGCTTGTGCTATGAAAAAATCAGATCCTGAATCAATTTTTCTTTTTGTAAGTACAATCTCATGATCCCAATCTTTTGAAATATCAATCGTTGATCCGATACAAAAACTTGTTGCGTAACTGACCTTATCATTGTTAATGTCAAGCCCTTGGTTCATTTTTTTAGTAAATTCTAAAACTTTAGTAGTTGAGATAGCACGAGATGGTAAATCTCCCATAACAAATACCACATTATTTAAACCTAGAGACTGGGCTCCCAGTAGTAACCCTTCTATAGCTTGGATGTTTAGATCATTCGTTGAAAGGGTAAAAATAGATGGTATGTTAGTAATCTTTTGAATCCAAAAAGAAGCAAATACAGGGTTCATCTTTACAGAAGTTCCCGGATTATAAGAAACAGAAAACATATCAGGATTCAGAGAATTTGCTAATTCTAAAGTTTGAGGCTTAGCACTTCGGGGAGGAGAAAAATCACAAACTATAAAATGATCCTTTTGTGAGCATCTCAGACTTTCAATAATATTAGGTAAGGGAGAAAAAATTTCCATATCCTACATTGCTAAAAATGTATTATACCTTCAAATATAAAAATACTTATTTCCAGCCCAACACGCCCTTAGTATTTGGACATAAAGAAACCCTATGACCAGAAGAACATTTATACCTTTCTTCTCGCATTTCCCTTCTCTTGCCTGATAGAGAAGACTGAGCCATGGCTCCACCGCAGAAAGGGCATCGCACACCAAATACTGCTCTATTCCTAACTCTATAAACCTTAACGTGGGTAACAACTTCAACTAAAGCTGGAAATTCCCCTATATATCTCAATACATACCTAGTACCTGTACTAATTAAACTAGGCTTATGTTCTACTTCTTCTGACTCGGGAGGAGAATATTCATAATCAACAAAACCACAATTCAAGCATTCGGCTTCTTCAAAATTAACTCTCAACAATGATGTGCATTTGGGGCATCTAGTCTTATTTGCTTTCGAATTTCTTCCAGGACCCGGAAGACTAGGCTTCAAACGTCTAGGGGCTATCGGAACACGAGGTGTTGCCGGTTTAAACGGATTTGCAGTTTGAATAACCATGCCTTACTCCAAATATTATAAATATTATATTAATCAAAAAAATTATTAGAGATGGAAAATATATCTAATAAAAACTATATTTTTTTAAAGTCCGAGAGAATCTTCTTATATTTGTCAAAAAAAATCAACAAAAATATAAGAAAAACCGTACTTTTTTTTATTATTTTTATTTTTGTACAAAACTTTTGTTCTAAAAATTAATTTCTCAACAAGTTTGTTTTCCGCAATCTAAAAATTGACACTTGCTTTTAAAATTTGATAACTTTTACATATAGAAAACTTTTCTTACTAGGTAAAAATATATGAGTTTTAATATCGTGGTATGCGTCAAGCAGGTCGTTGATCCAGACACCCCCTCAGCAGCTTTCAAAATTGATAAAGCCAATCTGTCTGTTTCGCCAGCTGAAGGTATACCTCCTGTTGTCAATGGATATTGCGAAAATGCAGTAGAAGCGGCGCTTAAAATAAAAGATTCTATTCCTGACGTTAATGTTACAGTGATATCTTTAGGAACAAATTTCATTTTAGATGTAATAAAAAAACCACTCTCGATGGGTGCAGACCAAATAATTCTTGTCGAAGACCCAAATCTTGAAAACTTAGACCCTTTTAGTACATCCAAAATACTATCCGCAACTATAAATAATATGCCTAGCTATGACCTAATAATATGTGGTCAGCACGCGTCAGACTGGGACAACGCACATGTTCCTATGGGAATAGCAGAGAACTTAAGAATACCTTGTTTAAATAGTGCTCGTGAAATCAAAGCAGAAGAAGGGCAAAATGACATTACTATTAAAAGTTCTATCCCAGACGGATACATATCATTAAAATCCCGATTGCCAGCGTTAATAACAGTAAATAACGAAATCGGGGAACCAAGGTACCCCACATTAAAAGGTATAATGCAAGCAAGCCGTAAAAAACCTGAAAAATTAACACTTTCAGATATCAATATTACTAAATCTGAAATATACCATAAAATGTCCTTAATAAATTTAGATCTTCCTGTAAGTAATTCACAATGCGAAATATTAGAAGGGGAAGATGACACAGACTCAGGAAGATTATTAGCTTTAAAATTACGTGAAGATAAAATCATTTAATATATTTTAAAATCAAGGGAAATCAATGTCAGACATATTAGTATTGGTTGAGACAGAAGGCACCTCTATTAGCTCAACATCTGGAGAGTTAATAGCAGCTGGAAGAAAATTAGCAAAGCCTCTAGGAAA
>CEQN01067278.1_pt1 | contig 17520 bp, 14 predicted proteins | sample 427011 | NCBI WGS metagenome assembly CEQN01 (sample SAMEA2621277, study PRJEB7988) | marine metagenome | biome: marine biome (ENVO:00000447); feature: deep chlorophyll maximum layer (ENVO:xxxxxxxx); material: "saline water (ENVO:00002010), including plankton (ENVO:xxxxxxxx)" | depth 120 m
ACAAAGACAGTTCGATCAGCTGTATGCACGTTGGGCACAGATGAGTGTTGAAGGTGTACAGTTAACAGACCAAGACAGTAAAGAGCAACTCAATAATTATAGAGTATCGCTTGAGGCTGATTGGGGTGATAACTTTGAAAAGAATATTCAGAATAGTAGAGAATCATTTGCTGCTGTATCACAAGAGATACCAGAGTTAAATGAGTTGATGCAAGACGCTAGACTAGCAAATCACCCAGGTGTACTTAAGCTGTTTAATAAGTTAGGTAGTATGATGGGTGATACATTACCAGCAGGTGGTTCTAATATTCCTGGTTCATTTAATAATACTGTACAGGGTATACAATCACAGATACAAGAGATTGATATTGATTACAGCGACCTAATTCTAAGTAATCCATCTCAGTTAAAAATAGGTGATAGACAGAAGCGTCAACAAATATTAGAGAAAAGAGCACAGCTTTATAGTCAATTGTACCCACAGAAGACTTAGTATTGCTTGACATATAGTTCATTATAGGCTATCTAGGAGACACTGGGTAGCCTATTTTTTGGTCCAGTAACAGCTTTGGAAAGCCGTTGGTTGACGTTATAACTAGAAGAGTCCGAAAGGGTAGCTCAACGCAAAACTATTCATTCAAATTCTAATTATATAAACTAATAAAATATTATGGCATTATCAAGTGTAGGGGATCAATCATATTCCTATAATGCAAGTACTAACGCTCATGCTGGAATTAACCTAACAGGTGCTCCAAGTACAGCGGATAACTTCATTGAAAAAGCATACGTTGCCGCTTTCCGTGAAGGCTTTGAACAAGCTTTCCAACAAACGGAATCAAAGCTGCAATCGTATTTCGAAACGGAGTCTCAAACAACCGAGTATCAATACTTTGATCGCATCGGTATTGCTGAGGCTATGCAAGACGCAAACGAGCGTTACGCCCACAATCCAACATCTGATATCGATCACGACAGACGTCGCATCGGTCTTAAAGATTACGAGTTAGGTAAATACATTGATGAGAAAGATCTCAAACGTGTAGCTACTGATCCAATGAATGCTTATACACAAGCATTACTTGCATCTGGTAATCGTAAGATTGATGATATCATCATCGACAAAATCTATGGTTCTGCTTACACAGGTAAGAATGGAACTACTGAGATTAAGTTCGTTGGTGGTGGTAACGCTGCTGTGACTACATCAGGTTCTGAATCTCCTGCTGGTATCGTTCCTGTAGGTGATGACAAGATCACTGTTGGTACATTGACTACTGGTGCAGGACAAGCTGTTAATGGTGGTAACTTAATCACTACTGCAGGCAAGTTTGTTGTTGATACTAAAGAATCATCTACTCCTGACACAGAAGGTTTCTGTATCGGTGGTAACTATGTTGCTTCAGGATCAGCTGCTGCTTCAGGTCTTACACTAGCTAAGCTTCGTGCAGCTCGTATCGCAATGTTGAAACTTAACGCAATCGACCAAGAAGAAACACTTAACTGCTTCGTTACATCTAAACAGATCGATGATCTATTAGGTATTACTGAAGTTGTAAGTTCTGACTTCGCAGTTCGCAAGAGCTTAGAGAGCGGTAACGTTACATCATTCATGGGCTTCAACTTCATCGTTGTTGAACGTCTACCATTAACTGGTGGAACTTCATTCCAAGATGAGCGTCGTTGCTTGATTGCAGGTAGCAAGTCACTCAAGATGTCAGTCGGTGAAGGACTTAAAGGCGACATGTGGCGTGACCCATCTCGTAAGAACATTCCATACTTATACTACAAGTTGTGTGCAGACGCATCTCGTATGTGGGGTGAGATTACAGGTGAGATCCGTTGCGTAGAGTAATAATCTTAACGTTGTACCTCCTAGCTAAATGCTAGGGGGTACTCCCTTTTAAAATGAGTACAACACCAACAAAACTAAATATCATGAACTCTGCCTTACGGAAGGTAGGGAGTTATCATTTGGAAGCTAGTGATACAACTAGTGCTACCTATCAGATTGTACACCAAGCATACTTGGATGCAGTACTTGAAATATTTTCAGAAAACATATTTAACTACAACACAAAGAAGGCTTCGTTAACCGCAGTCAATTCAACACCAGCAACAGAGACGCAGTATGAGTACTACTATACGTTGCCGAGTGATTATAATTTACTTACATACTTAACTAATAAAGATAATACAGCAGTAGTAACTGACTATACATTCTATGACAATCAGTTACACACAAACCTAAAAGAGATATGTATGTACTATACTTTCGTACCTGACTTGTCTACAAATGCTACAGGACTTCCTGCATTTTTAAATAGGTTAATGGTTTTACATATAGCACAGGCAATTGCTATTGAGTTGTCTGGTTCTGAGAACAGACATGAGATACTTCATGTTCAGTATGTAAAAGCATTACGAAGAGCTAGAACTCTTGAAGGAAGACAAGGCAGTGCACAATCATTTATCCATGACGGAAACTCTAGAATCATAGGGACTCATAACACTTATGGCTCGGTATACTAATGTATCAACTAATTTTTCTGGTGGTTTAATCACCGACAATCTTGTAGGTCGTACCGATCTACCAAGGACTGCTAACTCCTGTCGTAAGTTAGAGAACTTCTTTCCTTCATTGCAAGGACCAGCAGAGTACAGGCAAGGGTTTGAAGTTACTACAGTTGACAGTGCGTATGCATCTGAGAACTATGTTAGACAGACAACAGTTACATTAGCAACAGCTAAGAACTATCGTGTTGTGTTTGGTAATTTGTTTTTAAAGATATATGATGCAGAGAGTAATGTATTGAAAGATACAGTCACTACACCATACACAACTAATCAACTAGCTGACATACGATTTAGTTCTGAGACTGATGTGTTGTATATAGCACATGAACAACACAGACCAAGAAAGTTAACAGCTAATATTAGTTTTGAATTTTTTAATTTAAGAGATAGTGGTGGTGCAAATCTAAGAGATAGTGGTAGTAATCAACTACGAGCACAAGTACCTTTGGCTGGTGATGATGATTGGACACTAGCAGAGATAGATACATACATAGAACCTTTTTTAGAAAAAAATATAACTGACATACAGTTAACAGCTACCAAGGGACAAGAGATTGTTAAACTAGAAAAGCAAGGTGCGTTCACTGTTATCAAAGCAGATTGGGATGGTGGTACTGCAAATCAGTTTTCGCAAGACTGGTATGTTGAGTATGATGTTGGTGGTGTCACAGTAGCTGGTAAAGTTATAGCATCTGCTACAGGTATCTACACTAACGATGTACAACCACCAACAAATGATTGTGTGTATGTAGATGCTTTTGATTTTGTTACAAACATTAAAGATCCAAGTGCGTTGTTGCAGTTAATTGATAACACAGGTGGTGATGCTAGGTATATAAAAGATGGTGTACCTAGTGGTGAGATACATTTAAGATCTGACACAACAGTTCTCAATGGTTCTCAACATGGTTCATATATAAGAGTACATCCAGACAGAGCATTTGAATTTGATGTAACTGGTACGACTAGAACAACGACACGTTGGGTAAAAGTAAAAAGATTTTTAGGAACAGAGACACACCCTGTTGAGTTTCTATATGGCACTGGAATAACTACCGCTTCAAGTTCTGACTTCTATCAGTACGGTAATGTATATAAGTCGTATGGTCCAGGTACGTTTGATGTTCGTGATGGTACTTCTGGGAGTAATGTTACAGCTGCAGTTGTAAATGCAGGACAAAGAACATTTACTTGGACTGGTGGTGACTTTCATAGTGTATCTAACACAAGTGCTGATTCTGTTGTTGGTGATTTGTCTTTAGGTGTTGCAATGCTTGTTCATGAGATAGACACTACTGTAGATGTTGTTGAGTCTTATGACTCAGGAGCAAGCACAGGTAATCTTATCTCAGCAGGAGCTAATGTAGCTGTGACTGAGATAGCAAATAATATTTTAATTACAGCTACAGGGACAAACGCTAGTACATTCTTTTTAGAGGATGCTATTGGTAGATACTTCAAACTAGATTACCCAGATGGTGTGTGTTACTGTAAAGTGGTAAATGGTTTTGGTAATAACGTAGAAGCGTTGATTAGAACACCAGTGCCAAGGAACGCTACAACTGGTGAGTTTCAGAATGCTGGTGTTGCTACATCGTTTAGTGAAGGAGCTTGGTATAACAATAACTACCCAAAAGAAGTAGCTAAGTTTGAAAGACGTAGAATATATGGTGGCACTCCAACACACCCTAACTTTGTATTTTTTAGTAAGGTAGATGATGAGACAGACTTTGCACCAACAGAAGGCGACAAAGAAGTGTTAGATACTAATGGTATCTCATATGCATTGAGTAATGTTAACTCATCTATTCGTTGGATGTTAGCAGCTAAAGAGTTAGTTATTGGAACTAGTCGTGGTATCTTTAGAGTTATACCCAATCAATATGAGTTCTCTATTAGTCCTAAGACAATCCGTATTGAGTTAGTCGATGAGGTTAACTGTAAGGGTGAAGCCCATATGATTGGTACATCTATATTCTTTCCTGATGAGTCAGACACAAAGCTTATGGAGTATAAGTATGATGGACAGATACAATCATCAAACGCTAACGACCTATCTAAGTTTGTATACCCAACATTTATTGAGGATCAGATTAAACGTATTACTGTTCAAGAGAATCCACAACCTAGAATCTGGGTATTAACTGAAAGTGGTTTATTGTACATACTAAGTTACCAGAGACAGGAAGAGTACTATGCTTGGTCTAAGGTAGATCACGGTACTGTTGTAGAAGATATAACTTGTGTAAGAGAAGGGTACGCATCTGGTAACGACAAGGTTGTCATTGCAACTAGAGAGAATACAGCATTGCAACTTGAAACACTGTACTCACCTAAGGGGTCAACAGAAGAACCAACTGAGTATCTTGACGGATCATTTACACATACAGTTACAGATATATCTAGTACCATATCAAGCGGTACCTTAACTATTACATTAGGTTCAACAAACAATTACAACAATGGACAGTCATTGTCTGTTGTAGCTAATGGAGTTTACTACGGAGAGCATTCACTAAGTAAGCCATCAGGTAATGGTACAATAACTATAGCAAGTTGGTCTGGTCCAACAACTGGTGCTGTAACTTTTGTAATTGGTAGAAAGTACACAGGTACAGTACAACCAATGTATCCTACATGGGACGGTGCAAGTAAGCCTGCGTTTGGTGCAGATGAGATAAGAGTTATATCTACTAGGTTACATGTTATCAAAACAAGCAAATTTAAATTAGGTATAGGTGGTGCATTTGAAACAATAACACTACCGTCTGCAAACTACACAGGCTTTGATAAAGAAAGACCAGTCGTAGGTTCTACGTTTGGAGTTGACAGAATACCAGAGATAAAGCAAGATGAGCCTGCAAGTATGACGCTAACAGCCATTGTAACCAAGACAGATTTAACAGGATAATGCAAGCAATAATACCATATGTCGTAGCAGGAGTCCAAGCCGCACAAGGTATTGTGGGGTATTTGGGTGCTAAGAGCCAAGCACAAGGGTTGGAGCAGAACGCTGACGGTGTTATTAACATGGCTGATTACAATGCTGAAGTAATAAGAACTAAGTATCAAGGAGAGAAACAGACACTTGCATTTGATAAATCAGTCATAGATTATAATCTTCAAGTTGCCATTAACAAGGCAGCAAAAGGTATTGATACTGGACTTAGTGAGATTGAACAAAGCTTAGCTAAAACTAAGAACAGCTATGGTTATGGTGGTAGCTTCTCTGCAATATTAGACGCTGAAGAGAAAGTTTATCAGGATAAACTAGATGCAATATACCTAGAGCAGTCTGATAAATATTTAGAAGCTAGTATGCAGGGTGATGAATTAAGCAGACAGATGTATGCAATGGATGTATACTCTGAAGCAGAGCAAGCACAAGTCAGACATAGTGGAGCAGCACAAGCAAATCAACTTAGGGCACAAGCACAACAAGTTAAGTACGCTGGTAGGATGAACATGTTAGGTTCGTTTGTATCAGCAGCTGGATCGTTTATGACACTAAGTAACTTAGGTGCATCAACAGCTGCATCAACTAGTATACCAACATCAACTGCACCTAATTTTAATTTCTTAGGAACTAACTTTAATCTTCAAACAATGCAACCAGTATCACCTACAAGGGTTGGCTTTATAAACTAACATGGCAATTAGAGTACAGGCATCAAGTATATCAGGGCAGAACCAACTGCAAGCAGAATCATTTGGTATCAGAAAAGATACTCGTAACCTTGGACTAGAAGCAGCAGCTAGTGCACTAGGACAGGTTGCTCAGGTTGGTTCTAACATATACCAGTCAAACATACAGAAAGAAAAAAGGTTAGAAGCTGTTGCTAAAGAAGCAGCTCAACTAAGAAAGCAAGCTGAAAAAGAAATTGCAGCTCGTCAGAAAGAAGCAGATCAAATACGAATTGATACAAGGATTACTGAAGCTACTAACAACCAATTGGTTCTTGAAGCAGAGGTTATGCGTTCTATTAAGAATGGTACGTTTGAAGATCCAGTAGTTGGTGAAGATGGTGTTGAAGGTCCATCATTAAGGGAACAGTGGCAGTCTATTCGGTCTGCAGAGTTTCGAACAGATGACTTACATGATCCAACTCTAGCAGTTAAACAAAGAAACAATTTAGATACTGATTGGATTAAAGCATCAGTTAGAATTAGTAACGAGACAGATAAGCGGATACTGCTTGACAGAGTATCAAATGATGAGATATACGCTGCTACAACTGTTGATAAAACTATAAATAGATACGCAACTACAGAAATACCACAACAAGATTTTTATACAGCACTAGGTTCTATTGAGTCGTTTGCTGAATCAAGATACTCAAGACAGTTAAACGAAAACAATGTTAGAACTGTTAACACACAAGCACAGGCATTAGCTATAAAACTATTTAAACACAGGATTGATACAGCTTTTGATGCAGATGAAGTAAACGCTATTGTTGAAGAGTTTGATACATATAATGCAGCACATAATTTTATATCTGAGAATAACAAAGAGATTCCTACTTATGCTAAAGAACAAATAGAAGCAGGGTTTGATGAAATCTTTGACATTACTCAAGAAAGAGAGCTTCGTAATTTAGACAGTATATTAGAGTATGGTAAGAACATAATGTCATTGTCACCGACTGACCCTGTGCCAGACCCTAGATTTGAGTTAGCACGCTTAGGTAGTGTTGAGTTGTTTAATAAATATAAGCAAAAACCTAATGGTGAAAAAATTCTTAATGCAAGCCAAGAGCAGAATATGGTAGAGATGCAAGCGTTCTTGGCTAGATTCATACCTAATCCAGATGCTAATGAGTTTGAGTATGCGTACTCTCCAGTTCAAATGGAGGCTATTAATGAAGTTAAGAAGCTTAGTGATCCTAACTACAAAGTAAGTAACATACTACCAGAAGGTCTTGCTTTGTATGGTGAGACTGCAACTAAATACACAAACTACAGAAATGGATTAGCTACCTACATACACAATGGGTTAGAGAATAAAGATGTACGAGTGTTGAAAGCCTTAGTTCCTCACCTAGCAAATAATCCTAGACTTCAAAACGAGGAGATGAAAAGACTTTTTGTTGATGAGTTTGGTTATGATGAAAGAGATTTTTTTATACCTTCTAACATAGAGGTAAACTTTGCAGACCGCACTAGTGTAGCTCTGCATATAAACGATGTGCAGGAGTTAAATATAACAAACCCTGATGTTCTGTTAAAGCGTGGGTATGATCTAATAAACCAAGAAAACCCATCTAAAGAAGAGAAGATGCTAGGTCAGTTGTATATGGCTGTAGGTATGGCACCAGACATGAACAAACAAACTGTATCAAACTTTGTAAACAACTACATCAGAGTGTTTGAGAATGCAGCAAACTATGGGAGTTTACCAGATGGTTATAAAACTAGAGCAGATAATCTAGATACACTACCACACCTTGCGGAGTTAGCATTATACTATGATGCCCAAGGAAGAAACGATTTACATTCATACTATAGGGAACTAAGACGTGGTTTGATTGCTTCGTCATGGTTTGATCTAGCTGATACTGAATTAAAAGAAGAGTATCAAAAGAAATTAGAAAAGAAAGATAAAGATGAGAAGGCTCACAACTTTAAGTTTGATAAGATTGATAAACACATAAGAAAGTCGGTTGCTAATACAGCTAACTTACAGTTGTTTAGTATGATGGGTGCTACAAGAAAAGCACCTGACTTTGATACACATGTTTACATACCACCTAATATATACAACATGGCAGTTGAAACTGAGTTGGATGCTGCTCACCCATTCCTTCGTGACTACTTGTTCGGCACTAGACCTTACCAAGCTGCCCAGAACCACTATGCTAATACATTCTTAAGCACAGCATACAAAGACACAGCTGACGCTATTGCTAATAGATTAATGGAAGTTAATTGGACTGTGATGGCTGAGAATGAACAATTTAATTTAAGAGATGCTATGACACCTACTATGCAAAAGATAGCTGAGGGTGTGGCATCGAACGCTGCTTACAAAACTAATTTAAAGAAAGAGGTAAATAATTTCTTTAAAAAGCTAGATAAGTATTTTGATAATCCTGATAAGTTATATGATTGGGTATCATCTGCTACGATACCACTAGCAACTACTGGTGAACCTAAACCAGCGTTTAGGTTTGATAAGATATCAACACACGGAGGTAAAGCTGGAACAGCTCCTCATATATTTAATCCAGCTACAGGGTACTACGAACCAATTTATTACACTGTAGGTACAAGAAGGATCCAATTGATTATTACAGAAGATGAGCAAAGAGCTGTAATAAGAGATGAAGGTTTAACAATATCTGCACCAGCTGACACAGAACCAGATGCTTTAACCGTGTCTGATTCTGGGATTGACAGCATGAGACAGCAACGTCTAGATGAAGGTCAAGATTACTAACAATGGATTTAACAATAGTTCCAGATGAAGCATTAGGCACAGTTACTGGTGTTAGTAACATAGGTGACCTAGTTGATACACCTACAGGTAGAATTGAAAGTGGAGGTCAAGCTCTTAAGTCTGCTTGGAATCAAGTACGAAACCCTGTTAGGTTTCAATATGATTTGTACCAAGCAAGACAAGCATCTATAGCTGAAGGGTTGGAGAAAGCTGATGACATTATGGCTCAAGAGTATGCTAACCAATATGGTTTTTATCTTGACCCAATACCTGGTGAGTATGCCTTAGAGTATGACATGCGTTATCAGCGAAGAGTTCATAATGATTTGGTTAACTCTCGTATTAATGATGAGTACACAATATCAAACTTTGTTGCTGGGTTACCAGCAGAGACTGGTGATGTATTTAACTTTATACCTTTTGGTTTAGCTGCAAAGGTAGCTAGGAAAACAAAGAAGGTTGCTGATAGAATAGATAGGATTAATGATACACAAGCAGCAATCAACATGGGTCAGAGATTTAAATCTGTGCTGTATGGTCAGAAAGATTTTCTTAAGTACGCTGTTGCAGAAGCTCCTATTGCACAGGGTTTTTATGATCACGCTGCTAGAGATTTAGGTTATGAAACAGATCCGTTGACTTCTATATATGGTATCGGTATGAACATCGCTATAGGTCAGCTTACCTTTGGTACACTTTCAGGTTTTATGCATTACAAAGCTGCCGATGCAAACCTTAAGAAAGGACAGACTTTCAAAGAAATATATTCATTCTTTGAAACAGGAGAGTTTGGTAAGGCTGCTTCTATTGCGTACACTCATAGCCCTCAGTTTCAAAAGGCTGTTAAGGAAGCTGATGCGTTGTCTGACTTTGTTCAAGAAGCTATTGATACGGATGGTATTATTAGGTTTGCAGAGATGACACCTACACAAACTAGTTTACTTAAGGATATGCTTAAGTCTCACATGGAGCAAGGATTGCAGACATCTTTAAACACGGCACTAACTAGACAAGTGGTGTTGGATAAAGAGAAAGATAAACAGCTTGAGAATTTACCTATACCTGAGCAATCTAAGAACTATCAAGATATGTACATGAATGTTCTTACTGCTATTCGTCGTGGTAACTTTAAGGGTCTAACAGATAAAGAACTTAAGATAGCAAAAGAAACTATAGGTGACACAGACGGACATTTTGTACAGAAGAATGAAGAGGATATAGAAGAGATTATACCTACACATAGTTTAGAAGCACAGCTAAAGTCTGATGAATATGCTTCAGTTATATCCGATCTTATGCGTAAGTATAACACAACCAGCGTAGACAAACTTGTAGAGTTAAATGTTTTAACTAGGCAACAAGCAAATAAGTTTATTAAAAGATTTGCAAAGCAGTACAAGAAAGCATATGCATATGAGATTGCTGTAGCATCACAAGTTGTTGAGAGTATCTTTGGTACTCAGTTTACTTTTAAACAAACAAGTACAGACAGTATAGCATATGGGTACTTTGATCCTGCAGGAGACCGACAGACTGTACACTTAAATAGGATGGAGTTCTTAGTAGGAGAAAAGATGTCACCATTCTCTGTTATATTTCATGAAGTTGTGCACGCTATAGAACGTATAGATCCAACAGGTTATGCTGATCTAAATGCAGTTATTGAAAAGCATCCTTTGCTGAAACAACAACTAGATGATATGACTGCATCCAGAGGTGGTTATATGGAGGGTATTGAGACTACACAAGAGAGAGCCTCTGCTCTGATGGAGTGGGCAATAACAACTCCAGAGTTTTGGGCTGAGCTAAAGAAGTCTAACATTAAATTGTTTGATAAGCTAAGATTATCTATAGCTAGGGTAATAGCTGATGTAACAAAGAAGTATGCAAAAGGTAACCGACAAAAATATATTAACACTGAGCTATTAGCAGAAAAGTTATTGACAACTAAAAACCCAGGACAATTAGCTGCAGAGATAGGAAATATTATTAACGAATCTAAAGTAAGAATAGGTAACAACCCAACAGTTGGAAACACTATTGCTAGACACAAAGCAAATGTGTCGAGACTTACTCAACAAGACTATGCTGGTCCTACTGGCGATGATATTATTAGTACATACATTCGTGACAATCAGATGTCGGTTGACGCAGCTAAGACAGAGATTTTAAAAGCTAGAGTACAAGGACTAAAGGATGACCTTGCTCAGTTATTACCACCAGAGCAGATAGAAGGGGATAGACTAGATAATCTTATACTAGCTATGCTAACAAGACGAGACTCAAGTAACTTGGATGTGGATCCAGATGCTACAGAGTTAATATCTTATGATGAGTACAAGGCTACTATTAAGGAAATCCTTTATGCTTTTGATGAGGAGACAGGGAACACAGTCCATGTGTTAGCTGAGTCTGAGTTAAAAGAGTTGTATAATATAATCAAAGATTACTATAGAGACGAGACTGTGGGAGCAACAGGTAGCTTACCTAACCCAGACATCAGACGTAGAATTTATAATGGTGAAGCTAAGAGTGCTGTGCTTGCTAGTTACTACCAAGGCAGACTTATAGATGTACTTCGTAACTCCTCTAAGAAAAGAAAGATACTTCTTGAACTAGAGGGAATGAAGAACGACAAACAAAAGTTATCATGGCTTCGTAGTTTCTTAGATGGTAGAGATAGATCTGCTCGTACAGGATTAGCAGGTATTGAACACAACATGATAGCTGATGGACAACAAGCTATTGTACCATTAATGGATGTGTTACTTAAACATAACCTTATTGATTTATTCTTACCAGAACAAGGACTAGCATTCTTTAAAACATTTAAGAATGTAGGGTCTAAGGATTCTTGGAAGATGTTTGGTAAGAGAAGGAAAGAACAAAGCAGAGTGTTCTTCCAACAACTACATGAAGGTTTACTTAATAGAGAGATACCTGAAAACTGGAAAGGCATTGAAGGGCTAGAAGAACTGTTTAATATAATACAAGCAACTGAGATGAAGATTTTGTTTGATATGAACAGAGCTGGTCTTAGGTTGGATATACTAGATGACTTTGGTGGTTTGTCTCAGAGATGGGATCCTGATATCATATACACTATGGGCTTTGATAGGTTCTATGAATACATGAATAGGTTTATAGATAAACAAGCTACTATGGAACGCATGAGTGGCGTGTTGATTAAGGAAGGTAAGCAAGAACAACCTTGGACATTCGATGAGTTTATGAAAATGTGGTATGAGTCTCTTGATCCAAACAGAGCTGATGCTGACAACACAATGTTAATGGATTTAGACAGAGCCTTTGGTTCAAGAAACATTGTAGTTAAGAGAGAGTTTGCTAGTGAAGCAGCTACTACATTTAGTGGTTATGAATCTATTGGACACCTGATGCTTGCACAGATACAGAGACGTGCAGCTTTAGCATCACTAGCTGAGACAGCAGGTACTAAACCAGGTACTATGCTTAAGTCTTTAGTAGATGATATAGGTGGTAAGGGTACTACCAAAACAAGTCAGAAGTATTTATACCTTAAGACTGTAGACAAACTTACTGGTTTGTTAGATAACCCAGTTGATGCAACAATGGGTTCGTTTACTAACAAAGCTATGCGTTTCTCAAACATTATGTTCTTATCTGGATCTGGTGCATCATCACTTACTGATATACCAAATGCTATAAGTACACTAGATGTGTTAGGTATACCGTTTGAAAAGTACCATGATGTATTTTTACGTTCGTATGCTCAAGGTGTTAAGAATAGATTTACAGGTAACAAACCTGGTATGCAAGCATACTACTACAAGTTAGGTGCAGCGTTTGATGTGCTTAACAATGCTGTTGCATCTAGAATCACAGACCTCGGTCCGACTGCTGGTGGTGGTTTCTTAAACAAACTACACCAACTAGTATTTAAGATTAATGGTTTGAATGCATTGACTACTGCATCGGAAGAGATGTTTGTTGATGTGTTAACTAGATTTATTAGTGATGCTATTAATGAGCCAGGGTCTGTGTTTGTTCAGAATCTTGAACGTTTTGGATTTACTGCGAAAGAAATACTTGAGTTAACTTATACAATTAAAACTCCTGATGGTGCAACAAGAATGAATATTGATGCATTGTCACCTAAGACTAGAAAGAAGTTTGATAGGTTTGTTACTAAGTATATACGACAAGGTGTGTTCCGACCAGACATAGGTACACAAGTGTTAACATCACTAGGGTTTAGAGCTGGTACTCCTGAGGGTTCAGCTATGCGTATATTAACACAATACCAATCATTTATGTTGGGTATGACACAGAACATATTCTACAGAATGAAGAATGGTATTAGTTCTGATCGTAATACTGATGATGTAATGATGTATAAGATGGCTCACTTTATGGCGTTTGCTGCTGGTAGTATAGCAATGGCATACATGGCAACTGTATTAAAAGACTTAGCTAAAGGTAAGGAGCCAATTAACATAGCAAGGATGAGTTCATTCCAATGGAATAGAATAATTAACCAATCAGGGTTGCTTGGTGTACTTGAGTTACCAATGTCAGCACTAAGGTTTGATGATCCAACGGAGGTAATGTCACCACTACCACAAACCATTCTAGGATTTATGTATGAGGTAGGTACAGGTGATGCTACTGGAGCATATAAGAAGGTACAGGATCTGACAGGAGAGAACATATATGGACCCCCACAATGGTTCCACCAGATGACAGGTACCTACGTTTTAGAGTATTTGAATGAGTTTGAGCAATGGTTGCTTGACGATTCACAAAGATAATATATAGAAGAACATATGATAACACTCATTAATTCAGAAGACAAGATTGTAGAGATTGCAGATAATGGAGGTGGTCAGTACTTTTTAGATGTCATTGGAACTGTTGCTTCTGGTGGCAACGTAAAAGTGTTGATTAGTATTGATGGTACAAACTACTCACCTCTGACAACAGCTGTTGCAACAGACTTGGAGATTACTGGAGATTACAATGCTATTGTAACATTTCCTGCTAACTGTAATATTAAGTTTGATGCAACAAGTATTGGATCTACTGGTGTCTCAGTTAACTTAGCTAAGATATAATGCCACTTATAGAGTCAGTTGTGCAATCTGTTGTTAAGTCAGCAGTGCAACGTGTTGACGGTGTTCTAAAGACACCTACTATTTTTGATGACGCTTTTGCAATCTATGGCACAGTAGACTATTTAGATAATGGTAGTAATGTTGTTAGATTATATAACACAGGTGCAAGCACTAATGAAAGAAACTTTACAGCAACAGAGTTAACTGATGGTACTTACACAACTTGGTTAGATGGTGCTAGTAGTTCTAGTACTAGAATAGCTACATTATATAACCAACTAGGCGATTCAGATTTAAACTTGTATAACCCAAACTCTAGCAGTAGACCATTTTACGAATCTAGTGAAAATGCTATAAGATCTGATGGTACTGGTTATTTCCAATATAGTACTTTATTTTTAACATCATCAGCTGGTAATGCTAAAGTTACAAGTGCGTTTGAAGACAATACAACTACAAGTGATACAACTCTTGTTTTAGGTGCTAGAAAAAGAGGTAATCAGATATACGATTTACCAGCAAGTGGTAGAACAATGTTTGCTTTAAGAGATGGTTATGCTCCCACATATGCTTATAATGCAAAGCATAAAGCAATATCAATTAAATCTGCACAGTACTCTGACGATATATCTATATCAGCCAGAGATAATGACAATACATTTGTTTTAGCAGAACACGATACATTTGACCACAGTACACTTAAAACATATATAGGCGAAATACAGAGGCAACCAGTATCTGGCGTAACAAGCACAGATATGAATTTATTTGTTAACACCACACAAGAGGTAGACACTAATACAACTAGCTTAGGTAATGATATAGACCTAGCTAATATTACATTAGGCGATAATAGATTTGTAATGAAAGGTGCTATACTCTTTAATAAGATTTTAACATCTGATGAGAAATCAGAGCTACACACTAGAATGGCTGAGGATTACTAATATGCATAAGTTTTTAATATACCAGACAAAAGAAGAAGCTGACAACAGAGCAGATGAAGAAGGTCAGCTTCGCAACTTACCTTATTGGCAGGATCCTGTAAATATCACAAGAACTTATACTGCACCTATTTATACTTTGGATGGTGAGTGGGGTTTAGAGGTTACTGAATACACTTTAACTACAGAAGAAGAAGCTCAAGTAGTAAATGATTTAAATATAAATAAAGAATAATGCCAGAACTAAATGACAGTACAGTGCTTTCGATTCCATTACGGAATCTTATTGCTATTATTGTTGCTGTCGCTGTGGCTGTCATAGGGTACTTTGAGATTGATGAGCGTATTACAATGCTTGAGCATGACGCATCTAGAATAGGGTTAGATGTAGAGGCAAATGCTGATTGGATAGAGAACTGGGAGTCTGATGGTATCCTACCACTTGATGTTGAACAAAATATGAAGATTGAACATCTTGAGTGGAAGTTTGAGAAAATGGGATTTTAATTATGATTGAAGATTGCATATCAAGGTCTATACTAGGAACTGTTGGCTTGTTAGCTACAGTTGAACTAGCACAAGTTAATTTAATTGTCAGTATCTTAGTGGGTATTGCGACATTGACATTTATGGTAGTGTCAATTATAAAGATAATAAAGGAGTTATGACTACAGAATTATTAGCAATGTTAGGTGGCGGATTCTCAGGATTCGTCTTTAAACTTATTGGTACAATGGTGCAGAATCAAGCAGCTATTACTGAAGGTTTGATTAAGAAACAGAAAGCATCAGACGAAAGTGCCGATGCCGCAGCAGCTAGGGTAGATTCCTTTGGTGCTTGGACTAGACGTATTATCGTACTAACAGTTTTATTTGGTGTAATTATTGCACCGTTTATATTAGCACACAGTGAAGAAGGAGTTACTGTTGCTACTGAATATAGTAAGTGGTTTGGCTTTGTTAAAGGCACAGCTTACGAAACATTACATGGATACATTATCCTACCAGAAATTAAAACAGCTGTCATAAGTATCATCTCTTTCTACTTTGGCAGTGCAGCAGTAAGTAAATAATGCCTAAAGTTAACGGAAAAAAATTCGCATACACACCTAAAGGAATTGCACAAGCGAAAGCAGCTGCAAACAAAAAAGGTAAGAAGATGAAATACAATGGCTAAGGACGCATGCTATCGTAAGGTCAAGTCAAGGTACAAGGTATTCCCTAGTGCCTACGCTTCTGGTGCCATAGCTAAATGTAGAAAGAAAGGATCTAAGAATTGGGGCAACAAGAAGTAGATGAGCGTTCGGAAGACAGACAAGGGACTAGCTCTGAAGAGGTGGTTCAAGGAAAAGTGGGTAGATGTCCGCTCTGGAAAGCCTTGTGGACGACGACAGGGAGAAAAGCGAGGAACGCCATACTGCAGACCATCAAAGCGTGTCAGCGAGAAAACCCCTGTGACTGCTGGGGAACTCTCCCCATCAAAGAAACGAGCACGAATTTCAGAAAAGAAGAGACTCGGACAACCAGCAGGGAAGCCGAGAAGGGTAAAAGCTAATCGTAGAAAAAAATGAGGAAAGAACACAAGAGTAAAACTGGTGGTTTAACAGCTAAGGGTCGTAGATACTTTAAAGCTAAGGAAGGTGCTAACCTTAAAGCTCCTGTTACAGGTAAGGTGAAGCGTGGTTCTAAGGCAGCGAAGCGTCGTAAATCTTTTTGTGCAAGAATGAGAGGTGTTCAAGGTCCTATGAGAAGAGGTGGTAAACCTACTCGTAAGGCGTTAGCTCTTAGAAAGTGGAAATGCTAAATGTCTGATTATGATTTAAGTTTAACTGGTGCACAGATAGACAGTGCACTTAATAAGGTACACAATGCTGATACTACACCAACTAATGGTAGTCAGAACATGATCACTAGTGATGCTGTTCACGATTCTATATCAGGGTTCCTTACTTCTAGTGATTTAGCTACAGATTTTACATCACCTAATAATACAACAGCTCCAACAACACAAGCTGTTCAGAACTTATTTGATTCTGCAGATGTAACAACTATAACTAGGACTGGTCAGTATACGACAACTTCTAGAACTAATACAACTGATTTAACTGGTACTAGTATTGTTGGTAGTCGTATAACAAAAGACAGTAATAATGTATATACAATAGAGTCAGGTTATTATATGGTTTTTTGTAGTCTTGAATCGTACGGTACTATAAGTGATAGACAAGGGGTATTTACATTTGTTGGTTCTGGTACTTTCCCTCACAGCCCTGATAATCTTCTTTTAAGTGGTTACGGTACTAGCTATGTTGCTCAAGGATTTCAAACAAATTTATGGTTTGACGGTTCAGCTAATACATTTAACCTATATGCTTATGTTTCTAGTCCATCAAATAATAACAATGTTGCACTTTTTAGAAATGTAAAAATGGCTTTTATAAAAATAGGATGAGTAATTTTGATTTAAG
>CEQN01008318.1_pt1 | contig 17480 bp, 5 predicted proteins | sample 427011 | NCBI WGS metagenome assembly CEQN01 (sample SAMEA2621277, study PRJEB7988) | marine metagenome | biome: marine biome (ENVO:00000447); feature: deep chlorophyll maximum layer (ENVO:xxxxxxxx); material: "saline water (ENVO:00002010), including plankton (ENVO:xxxxxxxx)" | depth 120 m
CAGATGGGTGATGCTGGTATTAATGATTTAACATTTAAAAATGCATTTGGAACTGCTGTTATTATGAAAGACGATGGAAAAGTTGGTATCGGAACTACTAAACCAGGAAAAGAATTAACTGTCGCAGGTGACATAAGTGCAAGTGGTGACATTTATTTAAAAAGAGAAGCTGATATTAATTTTGGTGTGAATAGTGGAACAAGAATTTATGAAAATAGTTCTGATTTAACACTTGAATCAGATGATGATTTAGCTTTAATGCCAGATGATGATATTCTTATAGGACAAGGTAGTACTGCTTGGGCATACTTTTTAGGTGATGAAAGAGAATTTAGAGTAACAGGTGACATAAGTTCAAGTGGAAAAATTTATGATGGAACAAATTATATTGATGTAAAAACTGCAGGTAGTGATTTAAGATTACAATCAGAAGGTAGTGGTGATATAATACTACATTCAGAAAGAAATTGGAAATTTGAAGATGGTTCTGATGGAACTGCTGTAAAAATAGCTGGTGAAGGTCACATAACCGCAAGTGGTGACATAAGTGCGAGTGGAGACATTTTTGCACAAGATATTTATGGAACTGATTTAATATTAGAAGAAAGTAATGGTGTAGCGATTGATATAAAATCATCAACTGCTGATTCATTCATTAGATTCCAAGATGAGGGAACTCCTAAATTTTCTCTTGGATTTGACAATGGTGATTCAACATTTGCAATATCAACTGGTTCAGGTTTAAATAATAATCAAGCTGTTACTATTGATAGTAATGGATTAGTCGGTATCGGAACAACAACTCCTGTATTTACAAGTGGTACGGGTATAATGATTTCAGATTCAACTCAAGCTAATTTAAGATTAGCAGATGGAAGTGATTATACCGATGTTGTTAATTCTGCGGGTGATTTATTTTTTATCAATAGAAAATCAACTGGTAGAATTTTATTCAGAGTAAATAACGCAACAGAAGCTATAAGAATTGTTGAAGATGGAAGTGTAGGTATTGGTTCAGGTTTTGAAAATTCAGACCCTAAAAATGGATTACATATTACTGGTTCAGATGGAACATCATCAGGTATTAGACAATCAAGAGCAGGTTCAAAAATATGGAGTCAAGAAATTGATTCAAGTGGAAGACTTCAATGGAGTTATCGTTCAACTGAAGCTGGAAGTAAAACCACAACATTTACATTAGATGATACAAATGATGTATATTTTCCAGAGGGAAAAGTTGGTATCGGAATAACAAGTCCAACAACAACATTACAAGTAGAAGGTGTAATAAGTGCAAGTGGTGGTATATCATCAAGTGGAAACATAAGTATACCTGATAATTCAATTTTGAATGTTGGTACTGGTGATGATTTACAAATAAAACACAATGGTTCAGATAGTTTCATTACTGATACTGGTACAGGTGATTTATACATTAGAGCGGCTGATAATTTATTAGTACAAGCTACTGGCACAAATGAAGATATGATAAAGGCTATTAAAGATGGTGCTGTAGAACTTTATCACAATAATGTTAAAAAATTAGAAACTGATGATGGTGGTATAAATGTAACAGGCCACATAACCGCAAGTGGAGGCATAAAAACGGCAGGTAACATAACTGCGAGTGGTCAATATTTATATCTTGGTCATGATGATTTTAGAATACAGAATACACTTGGTGTAAATGGTGATTTAACTATTCTACCAGAGGGTGAGTTAAAGTTAGGAACAACTTCAACTGATATAGTTACTGTTGGTAGAAATTCTTGGATAAATGCTAATAGTTATGTTGACATAGAAGCTGGTTCATCTAATACTTTAAGAGCTTTAACTGGAGGAATTGTCGTTGGTGGAACTGTTACTGCATCAAATGCTGCTGATTCTACTGGTGACAAATTTAGCATATTAACTGTAGAAGGTAACATAAGTTCAAGTGGTGGAATAACATTAACAAAAACAGCAACTACATCTGATGTTGATAGTAGTTCAGGTAATGTCACAGCTAATAATTTTAGTATATCACATACACTTACATTAAATGCTGAATTAGCAGACGATGCCGAACATGCGGATATAACTGTAACAACTGATAAATGTAAAGCTTCAAGTGTGGTGGTTGGTTGTGCTAGTGCTAAAGTACAAGTAGTTCCTCACACAATAGGAAATGGTTCTTTTAAATTTTTCTTCGTGAATAAATCAGGAGGAGCATTGGCTGATGATGCAACTGTGGTATTTAATTTTACAATAATGTAATTAGGAGAACAATCGATGCATCATTTTATTTTACCAACACAAGATACATGGATTTCAAGTGGTTCTTCTGAAAAAACAGGAGATTCACTTCTTGAGGGAAACTTTGGAAAAGATAAAGTTCTTCAACTTAATAAAATTTTTCAAAGCACTACTTTTAAACATCAAACAAGAGCTTTGGTTGACTTTAGTGGTCCTGATTTCACATCTGTATCACAATCAATTGTAGATGGTGATATATCATCAGACGCTCAATTTTATTTAAGACTTTTTGAAACAGAAGGAGTTTCAGAATCATCTGAAGAATATACTTTAAGTGCATTTCCTTTATACAATTCTTGGAATGAAGGTGAGGGTAAATCCACAGACAATCCAATAAATAAATTAGGAGATAGTTGGATAAATCGTGATGATAGAAAGGGAGCTACAGCTATATCTTGGTCATATCGACAATCTGCTATTGATGCTGGTATAGGAGCAGCTGATGAAGATGGTGATGGTATTGATTTTGGTGAGTATCATGTTGAATTTATAAATGCAGGACAAGCTTTTGGTAGTGTTACTGGTAGTGATTTCTTAGGTGGAGCTGACGGTGGTGGTGGTGTATGGATTAAAAGAAAAGGTTATTTTGCTTCACAATCATTTAGTTCTGAACCTGCTGATGTTGAGATGAATGTAACTGATATGGTGAATAAATGGTTAGATGGTCAGGCAGAAAATTATGGAATGGTTTTAAAATTTAGTGGTAGTCAAGAAACAGACGAATCAACATTTGGTAATTTAAAATTCTTTTCAAAAGAATCTAATACAATTTTTCAACCTAAACTCGAAGTACGATGGGATAATCATACAGCTTGTAGTGGTTCAAATACGGGCTCGTTAAATGAATTAACAATGAGTGGTGTAGCAGACAATTATCTTTATATGAAAAATTTAAGAGAAAATTATTTAGAAACTGAAAAAGTTAAATTTAGAGTCGGTGCGAGAAAAAGATATATAGAAAAATCATTTGCAACTTCTGTTCAATCTATAACAGATTCATACATAACTGAAAAAAGTGGTTCATATGCAATTAAAGATGTCGCTACAGATGAGTTTATAGTTCCATTTAGTGATTATACTTATTTAAGTTGTGATGATTCAGGTCCTTATTTTACTCAATGGTTGAATGGTTTTTATCCTGATAGAAATTATAAAATATTATTAAAATTAAAATATAATAATGGACAAGAACAAGTATTCGATGATAATTTTAAATTTACTATTAAAGGGGGTAATTAGATTATGCATCATTTTATTTTACCATCACAAGATACTTGGATATCAAGTGGTTCATCAATAATAACAGGTGAATCTTTTAGAAACCAAAACTTTGGTAAAGACCAACTTCTTGAAGTTAAAAAATTCTTTTATAATACTAAATTTCATCATCAAAGTAGAGGATTGATTCAATTTAGTGGAACAAGTTTTACAAATATGTCACAATCAATTGTTAATGAAACAATAACAAATCCAAAATTTTATTTAAAACTATATGAATCTGAAGGTAATAGTAAATTATCAGATAATTATACTCTACACATTCAACCAATTTCACAATCTTGGGTAGAAGGAACTGGTAAATCTGGTGATAATCCAAAAAACATATTAGGTTGTAGTTGGGAAAATCGTAACAATGTTATTAATGGTAGTACAACAACTTGGGCTGATAATGGTGGTACTGTTTTAAGTGTCAGTTCATCAACTCAAACATTTTTAAATGAATCTTCAGATGTTGAAGTTGAAGTAACTGATATGGTAAATATGTGGTTATCAGGACAAGAAGAAAACTATGGGATGTTAATTAGAATTAGTGGTAGTCAAGAAACAGATGAAACAACATTTAGTAATTTAAAATTTTTTGGAAAAAATACTCACACAATATATCCACCAAGATTAGAGGTAAGATGGGACGACCACTTACCATGTACAGGTTCAAACACTGGTAGTTTAAACCAACTAACATCAAGTGGTTTGGTTGATAATCATTTATATTTAAGAGGTTTACAAGAATCATATAAAGAAAACGATAGAGTTAGATTTAGAGTAGGTTCAAGAAAAAAATATATTCAAAAAACATTTACAAATTCTGTTCAAACACACACGGGTTCTTTTATAGCAGAAGGTAGTGGTTCATACGCGATTAAAGATGTTACTACTAATGAATACATTATTCCATTTAGTGATTATACATCTATCGGTTGTGATTCAGAGGGAATGTATTTTAATCAATGGTTAGATGGTTTTTTCCCTGATAGGGTTTATAAGATATTATTAAAATTAAAAACAGATGATAACCAAGAACAAATATTTGATGGAAATTTTGAATTTATAATTAGGAGAAGTTAGTTATGGCACAATATAATCAAGACCCAATACCACAACCAGGAGGTGAAGAAACTACAACACCAATTACTATTGAGGGTATTTTAGATAGAATCGCTGAAGCCATTATTACTAGTGAACATACTAACATTAGTCCTGAATTAGTAAAACAAAATCAAAAAACAATTAGAGACGGATTAATATCAGTAGGTAGAAATAATTCTGAAACATTAGCACTATTTCAAAAAGATATAAAAGCGAATACTGAAGATTTACAATCTTTAGGTGGTGGTGAAATGTTTGATAATAGTATATCAATATCAGAAATAGTTAACATAATAGGTGACACTGGTGGGACTTTAGAAACAACACATATATCTATAAGTCCATTAGGTAATGGAGCATTTTCTATTCATTTATCTTCTGGTGATTTAGATTTTGATGTAACTAATATTTTATCTGAAACATCGACTTCCGATGATGGTACTAAAACAATTTTAAATCCAATAAATATAAGTCAATTTATAAATGTAGAACAACAACAAACAACAGTTGACACTACACAAGCGAATGAATATTTAGATACAAACATTTACGAATTATTACCTAGAACAGGATTAAGACAACAACAAATAGATAATTTATTTAGTCAACTTGATGATTTATTACCCCCAAATCCTCCTACTGATGATGAATATGGTATTGGCGAAGGTAGTGATGGAAGAATTGACAGAGTTTCAACCTCAACAGGTGAATTTGATTGGGCTGGTTCTCAAGAATATTACTATAATAATAGTATTACAGCACCTCAAGATAATACTAACTATGAGGGATATATAATAGACGAACAAGAAGCTTACATAACAAGATTATCTAACAATGAAAATGATAATAACACAGGTAAATCAATTGAATCTCTTAGAAATAGATTGAATTTATATCTTAAAGATGTAGATGAAGAACCAATAGCTCCAGAAGATGATAGACCTGAATATGAAAATAAGTCAAGTGGATATTTAAAATTTAGAAATCTAAATCAAGGTATTATTATAAGAAATACAAATAGTGATTTTATTGAAAATTTAAATCCAAATACACAAGATTATTTACAGACAGGATTTACTGTAACAATGTGGGTAAGATTTTTAGATAAAACATCTATAGGAACTCTTTTTAATTTTGGAAATCCAACAAGAGCAGAAAATCCATTTGGGTTTAAATTAGAAACATATGTTATAAATGGAAATCAAACACCTGGAGAGGAAGTATCAGAATTTAATGCAAGTGCTACTAATACATGGAAAGATATATTTCAAAATAATGCTAATAATTTATTTCCCAATTTAAATTTTGATACTATACCCAATAACTCATCACCAGAAGATAGTTTTTTTAGTAATTCTGACACGGAGAGATTTGTAAGGTTGGTTGTTAGAAATGGTGATTTAATATATAATTCTCATGTTGGAACAAATTTTTGGCCAAAACAAGAAGCGGGGTCTGGTTTTGATTTACCAGAATTTAATATAGGTTATAATAATGATGGAGATGGATTTTCTCATTCATATGGACTTATGACAGGTACAAGAATACCGATAAATATTAATGAATGGTATTTTATATGTGCAACTTATAATCCTTTTATAAATGAAGAAAGTCCTTTTGTAAACTATCAATTTAATCAAGGTGTAAATCGTAATCCAATGTATTGGATGAATAATGCAACACCAGATGGAACTCTTGTTTTAAATTCAGGAGTAGGAAATAAATGTAAAGTAGAAATAATATCACGAACAGATTTATTACGAGCTCGTGGTTATAAGGTATAAATAAAATGGCTGATTTTTCCAAAGATTATATAGGAGATTTTGGAGTACCTGGAGTTGTAATTGAACCGACTACAACATCTACATATGACCCCTATCGTGGAATAGATTTAATAGATGTAAGTTATTGTTCATATATAGAGTTTATGACCTTACCTGGTGGAAGTACACAAGGTGATGGTATTTATTATTTACCTCAAGACATACCAGATGAAAATTTTGAAATTGATGCTACTACAACTCAAATTGAAGCGATAAGAAACACAGATTGTAATACAGATTTTACTTACACACAAGGGAGTGGACCTCCATCTCCTCTTATAGGTTCAGATGACACAATTGGATATATAAAACTTAGTAGAATAAGAGTTACTTGTAAATCTGGTTCAGAAGTTATTTTAGCAAATAACGGAAATAATATAAATAATTTTATGTATTTTGGTTCAACTGTGGAAATGATAGGACAAACAAGTGATATAGCATATGCTTCAGGTGAAGAAGCTTGTAATTTTTTATCACCTACTAACTCTAAAAATTATTATGAATCAAGTAAGGATAAACGACCATCTCTTGGAATGTTTTCTACAACAGAAAACAACATAGGTAAAGACGAATTTACAGCTAATTTACCTGACGACATATTTAATCAGTTATTTAAGAAAAATTTTGTAAAAAATGCTGATGGTAGATTTGTTGAACAAAACAAATATTATCAAAACTCTTTAGGTGGTGGCTATACACAAGTACAAGAAGCAGGACAACTTGTAGACAATTTAAATAGCCCTTTAGCTCCTTTTCCATATAAGCCACAAGGAGGTTGGGGTTATATATCTATGGATGGTGCTGGTATAAACTTAACTGAAGAAAATACTGAACAACTACAACCTTATCCAAACAGTCAATATGCGACTCGTTTTACACAACATCCTGATTTTAATCCAGCAGGTTCAGGTACTTCAGAAGTAGAAACAATAACAATAAAAAAATTTTATTGGCAATTATTATTAGAGTTGTTTATATATTTAGATTATTCTGATAAAGATTTAGGGACATCTACAATACAAACTTGTACAGGTTACTTTAATGGTAAATACGGTATGGATATTTCTGATGCGACAAATTTATGTAACGAATTACAAGAATTAGATGAAGCACATCCAAACAATCTTACTGGACTAATGGGACAACAAGATCCAGGAGTTTATGATAATTATGGTTATTATGTATATTTTGAATTAGGTAATCAAATACGAATGGGTAACAGGTGGGGATTGAAACCATTACCAGCTGGCGACTGGCCTTTTCCTTATAATTCTATTGGGGAGTATGCAAGTGCTTGGGAAACAGCTTTAGATATAGGTGCATTTTTTAGAGATGATATATGTACACCAAGATATATGTTGGGTGGTACGCTACGATATATATTTCCAGCTTGTGCAAGTTATCCAAATAGTTGGACTCTTCCACACAAACATTATCATCGAGATTTACATCATAATTTACCAGGTACTACACCAGCAATAAATTACGGAGCAGCTGGAACTTATTACAGTTGGTATAATTCACCTATCGATTTTCCAGATGATCCAGCCTACTATCAATTAACTGGTAATTCATATCCATTACATGTTGGAAATTATACACCCCCATTTGCTCATTCTGGAGGAGGTATAAATTCAAATCCAAATGCAATAAGCTTTCATACACCATATGTCTATTTAGAGGGTTGGCAATCTGCGGGACCTGATAGAGTTCCATATTCAGCAGCTAACTCACCTCTTGCTACTGATATAGATTATGCTGGATGTATTGATGAAGATGGACTAGATTATTTTAGTGATACAACAAATCAATATCTTAATAGAAAAAATTGTGTAACATTTACATATCAACAAGAAATACCAGCATACTCTGATATGTATGGATACGCTGGATTTTATCCTTATATGTTAGCAGAAGATGAAAATCTTTCAAACGAAAAATTTGAGTGGGCTACTTGGGTTATAGATAAAGAATGTTACTCATATAACAGATGTTTAAAGTTTGAAGCTAGTGATGCATGGGACAATACAGAATCTATGTTAGCAGAAGATATAACCTATACAACTTATTATTACACTACCGTAGAGATGAGACATGAACATGAAAATCCTGGTGGTGATGAGGGTTGTCCAGCTGTAGATAATAATAATGGAATACCACTTAGCTTTGTAGGGGAAAGTATACAATTCGGCTTCCCCAATGAATATATGTATGCTCAAGCTGATGCTTTTTTGCAGTGTCAATCAGCAGGTGGTAATGACAGTAGATGTAATTGTGTTGTTTTATATGATACTCAATATACTGATTTAGTACCTGAATATACTTATGTAGATACAATTTCAACTGAAATACTAAAAATAGCTAATAACAATGAATATAGAACAATAAATCAGTATCAAAAAATTTATGATAAAAATACTGACAATAATGGAACTGAAGCTTTAAATCAATATTCACCGTTAAAAGTTAGTTTTTGGATGAAAACTTTAAGTGGTGATGAAGAAAATCCACCATATGTTGAAACTAATATTATAACTCAAAATCCTAATGTTGGTTTAGATGAACATTTTCCACTAAAAGAAATATATTCTCCAGATGGGGCTTGGGATGAATTTGATCAAGTTGGTACTACTGCTGATGATTATGTGCCTGTATACGAAATACTTTGGGGACAAGCTAATCAAAATTTATATGGTGGTTTTTATTATGATTGGCCATTTAATAGACCAAGTAATGGAACTACTGAATATGATGAACTATATGGTTATGCTCATAACAACAATTGGCGAGATTTTTTTCATCTTAATTCTACATATTCAAGTCAGTCAAATTTTAATATTTGTAGCTTTAAATATTTTGATAATGATATACCATATATAATGGATGTTACTAAATATCTTTTAAATAATAATCTTATATGGCCAGGAGATGATTCTGCTGGAGATCAAGGTGGAGAAAACCCAATGATGTTTGATATTTCTTTAAGTGGACATCCTTATTATACTCCAGAAACTTACTTAGAATACTTTGATAATAATGTATGGTTTAGTTCAGGTGATCCATTTCAAAATGATATGGGTGGGTTTATATTACATGACAATATAGAGTTAGGAAATCACAACAGTTATGATGGTGAATTTTCTTCCCAATATTGGTATCACAATGTTAAACCTAGACAAATTGGATATACAACAAGTGATGTCGCTAGTGAATCTATGGGTTATCCTGCTACACCTTCAGGTTGTGCTAAATTTGTAAGAGAACAAATGTTACCATTTTTAAATGGAGACCCTATGCTTAATCAAACCTATAGATTTGGTACAGGCTATTCAGGAACAACCATTGATAACAATGGTACTTTTTCGGGTTATACGAGTACCACTCCTAATATAGAGCGTTCAAGACTTGCTGAATCTGGAATTAACGCGTATGATGAAGAATTAAATACAAGTGCTCATTCATCTGCAGACCTTAGTCAGAGACAAGGACAAGACTTTAAATTTTTTATGCAGAATAAATATGATTTAAGTGGATATGATCCAAATTATTGGGATTTAAGAAATGAAGAGATTGTTGACTTTAAAATAACAGAAAATAATGAAAATAATAACCCAAAAGAAATAACTTTTACAAAATATACTGTATATGGTGTACCAGGTACATTCCAACAACCATATAATATAGAACATTTTTACAATCAAAATTATTTATTTTCACAAGGTTCTTATAATTCAATTCATAGTGATAAATTGTTTGAATCATCTAACTTTGGTTCAATGAATAGATTTAAAAACTCAAAAAATAATACTTGGGAAAAGTTTGAGTATACATTTAATCTTGATGATGAACATATTATTCAAGGATTTAATAAAGATGTAGAAGATTTATATTTTTTAATACAAACTAGTGGAACAGAACTTGGTGGGTTTAGAGGTAAAGTTTTATTAGATAATTTTGAAGTAAAAGAATCATATGATTTTATACCAGATTGTGATGTGAGAAAAAAGAAAGGACCTGATAATTATGGAATTGCCAATTTAACCAAATATTATGACCCATCAATTCCTGAACAACGACTGGCTTATAATGATTCAACCGCTCCATTAGAGGTACAATTTTATTTTTATCCAAAATATTATTATAATAATCCAATAGCAGAATGGCCACTAAGTAAAAATCATTCAATAATTTATAATGATTTTAGAAATGAATTGTTTTACTTATATGATGTAAATTGGGGTGATGGTACTCCAAATGAATTTCTTTCTGAACCCCAAAAACTTGGAGAAAATATCGCTGTTTATCACACATATGAATCAAGTGGAGTATTTGAAATTACAGGAACAATGTTAAGATTAAAAGTTAATAGAGATTTAGAACCAATTGGAGTTGTAAACAATCAAAGATTTGTTTTAAGAATTAACATAAACGAAGGATTAGATGAAGATTTTGAATATTTTGGAGCAGATGGATTTATGTTTACCCCTTATAAAAATTCATCACCAATTATCGGTGGTATTTCAGAACAAAGTATTTATTATAAAACTGTTAAAAGACATCTTGGAATAGTTTCTGATGAAATTTTAGTAGATACAGAATTTGAAAGTGATGGTGATAGATTAAAAACTGAAATAGCTTTTAATAAAATGAATTCTTCTTATCAAGATAATTTTAAAGTGTTAGAAGAATTTAAAAAACCAAGAAATACTGAACCAGATGGTGGTGGTGAAAATATTAATAATGGTATAAAAATATCAACAGAAGAATTAGGAAAGTCAATTGGTGATACAGATTTAACAAATATTAGATATTTTAACAAACCAAAACAAATATGGGAAATGTTAGGATTTAAAGTTGATAATGTAGAATTTAATTTAGTACCACAAGAATTAGGTTTATCTTTTGGAGAATATAACACATACGATTGGAATCTTCCATCACTAGAAATTAACACGGATAATATACCTCCACAAATTAAATCTATCTTTGGAGTAAATACTTCAACAACATATATTTCTACAACTGATTCATGGGTAGGTTCTTTGGATATATTAGAAACTGGTAATGCATATATGTTTATAGTAGAAGACTATTTCATTTGGAATCCATATGCAAGTAATTTACTTACTCAACAACATCCAGGAAATCCTTCATCTCAATTTTATTGGAAAAAAATAATACCTAAAGATTATTCTATATTTGAAAGAAGTGGTATAGATACTTCAACTGGACTTTTAAGACAAGGTATTGAAGCTTCACCTGATGAACAAGATTGGATATTTTCTGGATTATATCAATATCCTACATTACCTAAATATGGGGCTGATGGTAAATTTGTTGATATAGAATATGATAGTGGTGGAAATATTATTGGTGGTTACCCATATACAGGAGAAGGACATGGTGTTGGTTCAAATATATTATTTCCACTAGAGGGTGCAATTACTAATGAAAAATTTACTGATGAGAATTTAATAATATCAATATATAATGAAAATATAGAATCAAATGTGTTTGACGATGCAAGTGGTAATCAAAACTATGCATTTACATTTGGTGATTATAAACCACAATTTGATATTGAAACATTAAAACCTGAAAGAGTAAGTACAACTTCAAGATTAAAAACTTCAACACAAGATGGAGCATTTTAATGGCTAATAGAAAAAGATTATTTAGGGATAAACCAACACAAGGTGATTTTGGAATATATACATTTTTAGATGATAATGATAGTAATGAATACATAGACTCAAATAGTGTTCCAATAAGATATGATAAATTTTCAGGTAAAGATTTATATACAACTTCTGTTGGAGATCCAATTAATGAAGCTATAATGGATTCTAATATTCAAAACTTTATGACTACAGAACCTAATCAATTTGGTCAATATTATCCTACTGAAGTTGATGATTTAAAAAGTATGGGAGAAACTTCTATTCGGATAAATAGTTTAGTAATTAAAAATAGAGGTGTTAGAACAAGAATTAATGATGTATATTTTCATTTTTATCTTTTTTCATCTGAATTTTTTAATCCTATTGATGATAATGGAAATTGGAGAGGATATGAAACAATTAAAAGCGGAATGCATGGAGGTGGTTCTGCTGGTGCACCTGGTGGTTCTGCTTGGTTTTATGCTCAAAATGGCCCTAATTACGATGAAAATGGTGAGCCAGGAGATTTTGCAGGAGTTTCAGGTTTAAAAATTGTTAGAAGTTTTGATAATTTAAATTATGGAATATTTACTGGTGATGGTTCAATAGCTAGTGTGGCTCTACAAGAAAACCAAGCCTGGCCATATTATTCAGGATATTTTAAACCACGATATTCTTTACTAAAAAAAGATGGTAATGGTGCAGCTAGATATGAAGATGATGTCACTACAATATTTCAACAAGATGGAGAATATAATCCATACTATTTTGGAATTCATATGGATGGTGATATGAATCCAAATAATGGTCCTGATAGAAGTAGAAATCAAACACTATCTCTTTTTCAATTTGACCCACTTGAATTATTTGATGTTACACCAAGTGGTGAAGTAATTGGAAAAATAACAACATTAAATTGGGATAATCATACCTATCAAACACACTCAACTGGTAAAAAAGCTCCTGCTTGGACTGCAACAAGTCTTCAAATGACAATTGACACCACAGGTGGAGTTACATTAGCGTCAGAATTAAATCCTGATGAGACTAGTCCTAGTGGTGGAAACTATTATCCACCCCTTGAATATTTAGATATAATAGAAGATGTCATACCACCAATAGATTCAGTTATTGGAGATAATAATAAATTTAAAGATATGGATAGAATAATTTTAAATATGTTTCCAACTAGACAAATAATGGATAAGATATATAGTAATGAACAAAATGATGTAGTAGGTTACTATCAAGAAATACCATATGAATCCAATATTGCGTATTATATGAGTAAATTTGCTGACTATATTCCATATGCTATTGCAGAAGCTTCTGAAAGAGATTGTCAAAATTTTTATGAAAATCAAGAGGATAGGTCTTATGCTTCAGCACCTAATACTATAAAATTATCTTTTGGAATTACAAGACATCCAGAACCATATGATGAATATTGTGAAAGGAGAGGTTGTTATTCACTTTATGATTATACTTATAATATATCAAATAATAGGTGGTTTTTTAATGAAAGTATTTCTATAGATTCTATAGATAGAGACAATCCTCCTCAAAATAACATTTATACTTTTATAGATTATGGATATCAAAACGAGGGAGGGGTAGGAGAACCATCTACAAGTACTGTAGATATTCCTACAGATAATAGTGTGTTTGATTCAAATTATATATTTTTTGTGGTAAGTTGGGATGATGTTGATAATCAATATGAATCTATAGAAAATGTTTTAAATGATTGGCCGAGAGATACAATTGATTTATTAAAAAAACAAGAAGAAAATTTATATATTGCGAGCTATAATGATATTCCATTGTTTAATCATTACTCAACACCTGGTATTAAAACAATTAAATCTATAGTTTTTAATTATAGTAGTAAATTTGCTACTAGTGAATATGACCCCGCAAATAAAAGAAATTTAAATATAGAACCACTTAGATGGAAACTTGTAACTACAAAAATATATTTAGATATACCAATTAGTCAATTTCCAGATTTTGGAGAGCTTGGTGGTGATGATTACGCCACGATACCTTGGCCCTATACAACACCTGTGATTGGTGGAGTTAGTGAAAATTCTAAATATTCATTATCAGTAAATAATACATTAGCTGGTGGAAAATTAAGTGATGGTGATATTATTGATGAAACTTTTTTAGTAGATGCTCAAGATAATGATGAGATTGGACAAAACATAGAAAAAATGGATTTAGAGCAAATTAGATTTTTTAATAAAGCTTATGATATGAATGCTATTTTAAAAATCCCAACAACAACTGGTATAGTAACTGATACAAGTGTTGAAGCTTTACAAGATTTAGATTTTCCTCAATGGCTTAATGAATTTGATATAACTTCAGATGATGAAATAACTGATATTGATACAATTGTGTGGGAGGAAAATGGAAGACCAGATATATCTTATTGGATTGATACAAATATTTTATATGAATCATATCAACAAGGGGATGAATTATTTTATGATAATTATATACCAATAGCTATTCGAGACACTATATATTGGCCAATATATAACACGCACAAAGATAAATTATTTAAGAAGTCTACAGATTCAATTGGTAATTTAGTAAATAGTGATTTTGATTTTTGTCAAAATTTTGATTTAAATGAAAACCCTCAATATATTCAATTTTGTGAACCAATATGGCCTCCACAATTAGTAACAACTGAAGGAGCAGATGAATATAATCCTGATAATTTTGTTGATTATGAAAATTTATTTACAGATGGTTGTGAACTACCACCAAATAAAATTTATGTAACTTCAGATAAAAAATTATTATATAATTTTGGTACGAATACTCTAGCTAGTATTATGTTTACTCTTTCAGAAGAAAGTGGATGGCCAAATCAGATTATTGGTGCTAGTGGGGAAATGATAGAGCAAGCTGGATGGGTTGTAGATGTAAATCCTGCTGGTACATCTCAAAATCAAACTATTCGGTTATCTTCACCAATTGATGTTACACAAACTCCCTGGTATTTTGGTGACAAAATAGGTCTAATGGGAGTAGATAATCAAACTTGTGGAACATTAGCTAATCTTGATTTATTTATGACAACTGGAGATTTATTACAAGAAACTCGTATGGATTTCTTTTTTGGAGACCAATTTGACCTTCAAGATCCAATAGAAGAAGGGGGACTAAACAATATTGTTGCAGATTGGAATAATGATGGACAAATAGACATAATGGATTTAGTAGGAGAATTGTGGGATGGAAGTCCAATTGTTAATTATTGGGATTTTAGTCAAGATGAAATAGGTAGAATGCCTTCTCCGAATCCTAATGACCCACAAGGATCAATGGTTAGTTATACAGGAATAGTTAATGTTACAAAAATTGAAATATTTGGTGCCTTTGCAAGCAATTTTTATGAAACTAGTCTCAAAGATGTTACTATTGGTGGTTATAATTTTGGTGAACTTGATACTAATCAAACTACATATTTATATGAGACTGTGTTTCAAGGTAATCAACCAGTACAAATGAATGGTGGTACAATAAATTACTCTTTTACTCCAGGTTCAGATTTGGATGGTAATTCTTTAACTTTTAATCAAGCTTGGAATATGAGAGTTACATTTACTCGTTATAGTGGTGAATATCCTAATGGTAATGGTCCGTGGATAGAATCGATTTATTCAATGATAGATGTATCTACTTCTACTAGCCATTGGGGAATTAATGATGCAGATATATCTTACTTTACACACCAAGTAAATGTTGGGTGTACATCTCCTAATGCAATAAATTATAATCCAGATGCAGTAGAAGATGATGGTTCTTGTGTGTTTGCAGATATTAGTGAAATAGAAAGCTTTTTTAATATTTCTGAAACAGGAGTAGAATATTTACCACACCCATATTATGATATTTCAGGTTCATCAACACAAATTTCAGGTTCTGGATATTGGACTGGGGATGATTGGAATAGTAATACACTTACAAGAACTTTTTCAACAGGAAGTTTGATTGAACAGATATTTATAAATGACAATTCAGATTTAGATTTAGTTTCTAATTGTAAATTTGAATTAAATACTGGTGATTTAATTGGTAAAGCTATAAATGATTCAAGTGGAAAATTAAATAAAGGATTATTAATTGGAGATTTTAAAGTTAAAAAAGTTGCAAAAAATCAACCAATGAGAAGAGATGATTTTATTAAAGTTGCGAAGAAAAATAATAATGATGATGGAGCGTTATAACCATGCCTATTTTAGAATATGATTACAATAATAAAGACTATGAATTAGTCGCTAATCAAACAGATGGTTCTTTTGGTGGCACTGGTGATTACATCAGATTAATAGTATATGAAAGTTCAAGAAATGGTGCATCACTATTAAGTAATACAATCGCTACTGTTGGTGATAGAAACCCATTAATACCTCAGAGTAACGGTCAAGCTATATTTTATTCTTCTTTATCAGAATCTGAATTTGATATTAATATATCTCCATTTTTTTCAAATACAACTAATTTAACTCCATATACAATTGGTGGTAATAAAAATGATTTTAAAATATATAAATCTGATAATGGTGGTATTTATGTAAAACCAAATGAAATATTTAATACTTTTGGTTTAGCTCAAGGAAATTATAAATTACAAATTGATTTTTTAAATCAGTTAAAACCTTCTCCAGCTCTTTTAGAAGATAATATATCACCTGAACATTATCAATTTATAATAAAACAAATATCTACATCAAGAAAAGAAGTTAGATTAAAAGTAGTTGATTTGAATCTTAATGATAATTCATTAATAATTGATGATATAATAAATAAATTAAATACAAATAATGCACAACAATCATTTGGTAATTATCAATTTGGATTTATATTAAATTTATCAAGTGGTGTTAATATTCCGATTACAAATTACACCTTTGATAAAATAACAGATGGTAAAGACAATCAGTCAATTATATTAAGATTATATAGACCAATTCCTAGAACAATAGCTCCTTTAAATCAAGTTACTCTTGAAAGAGAAGTCTTAATTACACAAACAACAAATGTTTTTTATTTTTCTGATGTTGGTTTACAAATTGAAGGAAGAGGTTTAATACCAGATGAAGTTGAAAATTGGACTAATCCAAACGAAAATGAAAGTTTAGAATTAGAAAACTACAATGATTTAACATCATCATTATCAAATACATCTTTACAGAATTTATTATCTGGTAGTGATTACAATTATCCAAATATTAATACAGATTTTAGATTGTTTGAAAATCACACTTTTTTTGGTTCTGCTAAAAGAAAACTTGTAAACTTTAAAAATAAAGTA
>CEQN01033507.1_pt1 | contig 17286 bp, 11 predicted proteins | sample 427011 | NCBI WGS metagenome assembly CEQN01 (sample SAMEA2621277, study PRJEB7988) | marine metagenome | biome: marine biome (ENVO:00000447); feature: deep chlorophyll maximum layer (ENVO:xxxxxxxx); material: "saline water (ENVO:00002010), including plankton (ENVO:xxxxxxxx)" | depth 120 m
ATCTACTTGAATAGTCATTCTTTCACGAATGACTCTTTCCATTCGCAAGAATCCTACCCTTACTTGATTTTGAATTAGTTCTCCTACGGCTCTGACTCTTCTGTTTCCCAAATGATCAATATCATTAGCTCTTTTTTCGGAGTTATTAATTTGAATTAGTCTTCTCAAGAGGCTGACTATATCTTCTTTAGACAATATTCGTGTTGAACCATCTATCTCATGGAATTTTAATCCTTTCAGGTTGCTTTCTAATTTATATCTCCCTACTTTTCCTAAATCATATCTTCTAGAGTCGAAGAATAATGATTCTATTAAAGCTTGAGCATTTTCAGCGTTTGGTGGTTCACCAGGCCTTAGCCTGCGATAAAATTCAATTAAAGCTTCATCTTTGGTAGTAACTCCCGAGTCTTTAGCTATGGTAGTTTCGATGAATTTATGGTCTGGATTATTATCAACATCTTCAAAAAGTTCTAAGATTTCTTCGTTAGTTTCATATCCAAGAGTTCTAAGTAAAGTAGATACAGGAGTTTTTCGTTTCCTGTCTAATTTGACGTAAATCACATCTCTATTACTTGTTTCAAATTCCATCCAAGCGCCACGGTACGGGATTAGTTTGGCAGATGCCAAAGGTCTTCCAGACCCAGTGTCACGGTCTTCAGAAAAATAAACTCCGGGTGATCTGACTAATTGACTTACGACTATTCTTTCTGCTCCATTAATTATAAATGTGCCTGCCCTAGTCATAATGGGTATGTTCCCAACATATAGCCTCTGTTCTTTAACCTCACCTTTAGCAGGCCCAACAGCATTTATAGTTAGACTAACTGTGACGTAAAGTGCAGCTTCAAAAGTCTTTTCTCTAGTTCTACATTCATCTTCGGAAATTTTAGGGTCTTCAAATTCAAATCCTATAAATCTCAATGAAAACCTAGGGTTTTGACCTTGGTTGTCTTCAATGGGTGAAATTTCGTCAAAAAGTTCTTGTAACCCCTCTCTTGTAAACCAGTCAAATGACTCTTTTTGTATATTTATTAAATCAGGCACCTCTAATAGTTTGTGAATATTTGAGAACGATTTTGTGCTAGGGAAAATTGCGTTGTTTTCATGAGATGCAGAAAGGGTCATTAGTCCTCACGCTCCTTAGTATTTTAGAGTTAGTTAAATAAAATTTGTGGTTTTATAGCGAATTGAAAAATTCCAGTAGAGTACTGGAATTAAATATAAGTATCGTAAGGGGTATATTTCGACCACGTAAGAATATTACATTCATGTCATAATAGTGTCAATAGAGTCTATTGTGGTAGCTTTGATTTAAGAATTTTTACAGTCGGATTCTCAAATACAATTTCATGATCGTTCAATAATTGGTTAACAAGGTTATTTGTATTTTCAGTTCCGTAATAAATATTTTCTACTTCACCTACTATTATGTATTGAACATCATATCGATTTAAAATTTCCGACTTTATTTCATAATTAATATTGGAATATATGGCGTTTACGTCATTGATTCTGTTTTGTATGTCGTTTTTGAAATCCCACCTCTGTTGCTCTTGGTGCCATTTCCATCCGATAATAGTAGGTAAACCAGTGTGTATTGAGATTCTTGATCCTAATCTGTAACTAGGCGTAAACGCTTCTAAAATTACTGGGGATCCTTCAACATTATTTCTCATCCAATAAATTGCCTCAAATTCAGATTCTAAATTTATTTCACCATTTTTATCTGCGTATTTTAAATTTTTGGTAAATTCATATCCGTTTAGGGTCATATCAGTATCCTGGAATCTATCATTTACTCTATCTATAGTTCCTAAAATCGGGTAAATAGATTGGCTTAATATTATGACTGACAGGCTAATTAACCAAATGGATTGATATGTTTTATATTTATTTAATTTTTTGTAAATGGAATAAATAAAATATCCTGAAGAGATAGAAAAAAGAATCCAGATTTGCAGATAAAACTTGAATACTGTATTCATTCGGTCAATATCCCCTTCAATTCTGAAAATTTCAATTCCTGCAATCAGGCATAGGCCTACTATAGTTAAAATAAAAGAGAAAATAAGAGAGGGGTTCTGTTTATTATCGGGATCTGATTGGAAGAAAAACCATGAAAAAAGTAATAGTGCAAAGATCAGACTTAAAGAAAGAGTTAATGAATAATTCGAAGCAAAAATTACAATAATCAAAAGTATTAAGATACATATTGAAATTTTGATAGGGTTAAGTTTAGATATGCTAAAAATTTTTATGATGTAATTTTTTCTGATTAGTAAGAGTGAAATTAATGAAGAGAAAATGAAAAAATGTAATCCGTGAATAGTCAACAATTGATTAATTGTTGTTACATTCGTTGTTAGTTCAATGTTATTGAAAAAATTTATTGATGATTGGTGAAATGGGTAGAATAAAATTATGCTGATCAACATCACATAAATCCATTGACACATACCTTTGGAAACAACTAATAAATTCATCCCTCCATTTTTTATATATTCTGAAAATATCAAAGTAGTAATACATAAAATGGATGAAGTGGGAAAGTCCCAAGTGTTTATTAATCGTATAGAGCCAATTAATAGTCCGAAAAATGTTAGAACAAGTATTTCTTTAAATAGGCTTCTGGTAGATTTAATTAGATTTAAACATACGCACAAAATTCCTAATAGGAACGGGATACTAATTAAATGAGCATGTAAGTCTGCAAATAAGAAAGTGAAAAATGGGAATTCATTAATTTCAAACCCTGGAGGATCGGGCGTCATTATTCGACTACTTTGCCAAAAGTTAAATCCAGTAATTTGAGATCCATTAATATAATTAGTTAGCATACTAAACACTTGGAATAATCCATCAAGATTACCAAGAACACAGACCATGATGAATGTTAAAAAGCCAATGATGATTCCAATATGTTTTTTAGTAGTGCTTTTATCAAATGAAATTAGATTTATTCCTAATGTAAGAGCTATTGAAGCACTTGTTGCATACAAGAAAGGAATAGATAGATTATAAGAAATTTCTGTTGGGATTCCTGTCAAATGGACTAGGCATCCAATTAAATATTGACCGAAGTAATAATAATTTAGATATCCACCTGAAAACCAAGGATCGTATGGGGGCATATATGTCGATTTAATTACAGCATTTAAGTAGGCTAAATCCATTGGTTTTTCTCCACCCCTGAAAGGGTGCCAAAGATCAGGATTTAACAGTCTAATAAAAAGAAACAAAATAAATGCGGCAATATAAAATATTTCTAAGGCAGCAATCTCTTTCCATTTGGCATAGAAAAAATCTTTGATCTCTTGAAATTGACGATAAAATAAATATGCTGAAACGAGAGATCCAAGAAATATAATTAACCAAAGATTGTTTGATGAAAATTTTAGAATTTGGATACTATTTAATAACCAAGAGATGTAACCCAGAATCAATAATCCGAAAACTTTGTTGAGTAAAAATCCTCTATATTGAAATTTATTTAAAATAAAAAAAGTAATTGGGATAGATATAAGTGCTAGTAGTTCTATTGTAAAAAACCATTTAATTGAACTTATCCAATTTGATGAAGTTTGAATGTTATAAATTTTATTCCAGGTTCCACCATCTCTTTGAGAATTCAGTAAATCATCTTCAAATTGAAGTTCTTTGGGCCCTGCTGATGAGTCATGTAGCAATTTGTTTTGAAGATTTTCACGTGAAAATTTTTGTTTGTTCTCATAAATTAAAATTTTAGGATGATCGTATGATGAAAAAGTTTTATCAGAAGAGAAACTTATAAGTTTATTAGAGCTGTTTTGGGGTAGGGGGTTTGGTAGGCCAACACTATTAAATGTTTCTTCATATAATGGAAATCCTAGAATGGAAATATTTTTTTCTTCGAAATGTTTTAGTTCATAGCCTAAATTACCACCAAATAAAGAATTGTAATAATTGGACATGTATGGATATCTTTCTGGCAGCCTGGTTACTGTTCCATAAAGTCTGTTACTGTAAATAATTATGTAGTCTGCATTAGATAGTTGATGAGACATTTGTGTGATTTTAGATATGGTATCTGGTTCGTAAATTGGTAGATCTTCTAGTGTGTATTTACTTAAATCAGGCAAAGATTCATCCCAATGTTCCTTTAATATGATGGATCCAGGCTCAATATTTTTATTTACCCATTTTGATGCTGAAACAGCGGGGTGATCTGAAGAGTAAATGTTTAAAATACCCCAACTAAGAATGGCTGAAGAAAACACAACAAATATTCCTAATAGTAAAAAAAGTACTTTTTTACTAGAAGAGTTGAATAAATGCAGGCAATAACCACTTCCTAAGATTATTAAGAATGGAATTATTGGAATTAAATATCTGTTGAACTTTACGTCAAAACTTCCTGTGATCAAAAAGTAAGGAATTATCCAACTAAGAATTAATGCGATGCCTAAGTCAGATTTTAGGGTGATCGGTTTGATGTATGTTATCAAAAAATAAGCTGTACATATTAATAGAACAACTAGGATTAAAAAAGAAGAATTATTGATAATGAGTACAGATGCTAAAAATGACAAAAGTGTCAAGGGAATCATTTTAAATTTGAGTTTAGAAAAAGGTTTTGTTAAATAAATCAAAAATCCAATCAGACAAAATAGTGTAAGGGGTAACCCTAAGAGCCATTTCCACATTTGATTAATTTGGTAAATATATGGAGTTGTATTGATATATGTTCTTGTATATGGATAGTCCCTTATTCTTCTCACCATTTCAGATTGTTCAGTGAAATCTGAAATAAATCGTTGGAAATCTATAAAAGTGTATGGAGAAACAATAAAATAGATAATTAATCCTAAAAATAGCCCTATAGAAAAGTTTGAAATAACTTTTAGGGGGTTATTTTGATTAGATTGAAAATAAAAAAAGATGTGGGCAATTAAAAAACTAACTAATATAGGTGCAATACTTACTTTAGTGCCAATTCCTAAAAATATAATCACACTAGAAATAATTGAGTATTTTAAATGACCATACTTACTGACTAAAAATAGAAAATATATTGACCAAACACAAAACATAGTCAGAATGGTGTCGAATGCAAAAAAGTGAGAGAGTTGTATATGGATTGGTGCCAAACATACAAGTAGGCTTGAAAGTATTCCTACATTTTTGTTGAAAATTGATTTACCTAGAAAAAACACCCCAACGATTGTCATCAAGTCGCACAATGCTGATATTGATCTTCCCACAATTCTAATGTCAACATTAAAATCATTTACTGCGGACACAATTTTCAAGAAATAAATGGGGAATGTTCCATACGGGAACCATTTTGTGTTCCATAAACTTTCTTGGGCAGAGAGTAATAAGTTTAATTCTGAAATTTTTGGAATTTTGAGTTCTTCGACTTTCATCAGAATGGCTCTTTCATCTGGGTGAGGAGTGTAATAAAAACCTTCGTCCCAAAAAATCCCAAAAAATCTACTAAATATTGATAATGTGGCTATCAATACAAAAAGAAATGTGTATAGTAGGGTCTGCTGATTAATCTGAAATTTCAATATTTCCTCATTTTTTATTTTAAAGATATTACGGAGTTTTTAGATGAATGAAAACAATGACTTTTTAGTTTCAACTGAATGGTTAGGAAAATCGTTAGATAATCCAAATATTTGTATAGTCGATTGTGATATTTATGATTCTTTTGTAAGAGCACATATTTTCGGTGCTGTGGGAATTAAAGTACATCATTACATCAAACACCCAGAGTATGCGAAGTATCCAAAAGAATATCCATGGGTTGCTGACCCAGATGTTGTCAAAGAAATTTTTGAAGATATAGGTATTGGTGATGATACTACTGTAGTAGCTTATGACAGTGGTGGAGGCTTATGGGCAGCTAGATTTTGGTGGGTATTAAATTATTATGGACATTCAAATGCTAAGGTTTTGGATGGGGGTTGGAAAAAATGGTTTGATGAAGGTCGTCCAATTTCAAATGAAATTAAAAACACTAATCTCGTTGAATTTACCCCTAAATCTAATCCTGATTTAATTTGTACCTTAGATCAAGGTGTAGATAGGGTAAATAATGAAAATGTAATATTTTTAGATGTTAGATCTGATGGAGAATGGGATGGTTCTAATTCTAGAGGAAATAACCGAACCGGTCATGTTCCCGGTTCAGTTCATATTGAATGGACTAATTTTTTAAATAAAGATCAATTTCAAACTTTTAAGTCTAAGAGGGAAATTCAAGAAATATTAGACTTAAATGGTATTACTCACGAGAAGGAAATTGTGACTTATTGACAAGGTGGAATTCGTGCGGCGCACGTATATTTTGTTTTAAAAATGTTGGGATATGAGAAAGTAAGAAACTATGATGGTTCTATGGGTGAGTGGGCTAACAATGATCAAACCCCGTTGACTTTGGATTAATTCATGGGTAGGTCTATTCATCATCCCTTAGGGTTGATTTATAAAGATGAATCTTCTTTATGTGAAGGCTTTGTTTTGTTCAGTTCTATCGGTGGAGATTTTGCTGTCTTAATTGATGTTGACGGTAACGAAGTTCACAAATGGGAAAATCCTGATGGAATTACCTACGGTTACTTGTTACCCAATGGTAATCTTTTGTGTAGAACAAACCCGCCTAAAGAAAATAAATTTGTTAAAGATGTGGGAGGGTCATCAAATAAATTAATTGAATTGGATAGAAATTCTAATGTAGTTTGGGAATACGAAAATCCAATGATTCACCATGATTTTATTAGATTAAAAAATGGAGAAACTTATGTATTGTTGTTTGATATTTTAGGGGAAGATTTTACGTCTAAAGTTTTAGGGGGATACTCAGACGGTCCTTCAGAATATATTTTAGGAGATTCAATCATTCGAATTTCTCAAAAAGGAGAGATTCTTGAAAAAATTCAAATTTATGATCATTTGGATTTCACACAAGATGTGATCTGTCCTTTGGAGTCTCGTAGAGAATGGACTCATGCTAATAGTCTTAATTTAACACTAGATAATAATTTTTTAGTAAGTTTTAGAAGTACTCACACTGTCGGTATATTGGGTTCAGAAAATCAAGGTTTTTTATGGAAATGGGGTCCTGGTGAAACATTTCATCAGCATCACCCTACACAATTATCTAATCTGAATATTTTATTATTCGATAATGGAAGTCATTCTAAATCTTTAGAGCATTCAAGGGTGATTGAAGTCAATCCTTTTAGAAATGAAATTGTTTGGCAGTATTCCGGATCTCCACCAAATAGTTTTTATAGTTTTAACGTTAGTAGCGCACAAAGGTTATTCAATGGGAATACTTTTATATGTGAGGGAGCTCACGGAAGAATTTTTGAGGTGACAGAATCGCAACAGATTGTTTGGGAATACATAAATCCATATTTTGTTAATTCCCTGAGAGGAGATTTCGATACCAATCAAGTTTTTAGAGCACATAAATATTCACTTTCAGATGAAGTTATAGTGAATTTATTCAGATAGTTTCTCTATCACAAGTTCAGCCCATTGGTATAACTTTTCATATTGATCTTCTCCGCAATGAGGACATTCATAATCCCCAGTACTCCACCTCATCCCACAACTTTGGCATGGAGGAATATGATCCATCAAATTGATAAGTAATTGTGTTTGTTGTGCAATTTCCATTAAATTATTATAGGTGAGACTGAATTTTTTCAGGTGCACATGCTTTGATTACATCAAGAGCACCGTCAATATTGCCAGGTCTTGAACTTACTACTCGGACTATTGCGTTGTCTAATCCTTGAGAAAGATTTGCAAACGCTTTTGCTGCTCCATCTGATGATCCGAAATATCCAACAGTACTTAGGATTTTTGTGGGAAATGCTTCTGCTATCTCGTCTCTAGAGGCTCCTTTAGATCTCATTTGATCTAAGTCTGCTAATTCTTTTTCAAATCCCATTCGTTCAAAATGAGCTCTGTATCCTAATTGCCTTTCTTTTTCAGATGGGATTGTAGGCCCTAGAGCATATCCAATTGTGGCTTTAGCAAGAGCAATTCTTGCTCGATCTTCATCCTCGTCATCTACACAAATTCTTATGTATTCCGAGATTTTGATTTCAGAAGGATCTCTGTCAGCTTTTTCTGCTCCATATTGAACTTGTTGTTTACTCCATTCAATTTGTTCTGGATTACACCAATTTAATGCTGCTCCATCAGCTAATTCTCCAGCTAATGACAGCATTTTTGGACCTAGTGCACCCAAATAAATTGGTGTTTTTGGGGGTGGAAAGATTGCCAGTTGTTCTTCTAATAACGTTTCAGTTTTACCGCGGTATGAGACGGTTTCACCATTAACAAGTTTCCTTACAATAGTTACATAATCTCTCATTAATGAAAGTACAGAAATTTTGGATTTGCCTAAACTATTCATAGCGCCAGGTCTATAAGTCCCTCCTGAGCCTAATCCCATTATGAATTTTCCGTTGGATATTTGACTTACAGTACCACCAGCCATAGCGAAAGCCATAGGTGATCTCCAAATCACTGGTGAAACTGCAATTCCTGTAGTGATTCCCTCTGGGATAATATTAGTTGTTGCTTCCCATCTTCTCAAACAAATTTGATATGAATCTTGTCCTGTGCCTTCTGGTGTCCAGATGCTTTGATAACCCAGTTGTGTGGCTGTTTCACTAAGTTGATTTTGTTCATATAAGCTTAGTCTAAGTGTGGGATCTAGGCCCAATCCAATTTCCATGATTTTCTCCAATTAAAGTCATTATATTAAGTTCTCAATTTCTGTAGAGAACCAAATTGCCATTGATCCTCCTCTGTCATCGTATCCAAACTCAGCTTTTCGATATAGGTAGTCTGATTTTTTTGATTGAAATCCTGTACCGGTACACACATCAGTTAATCCCCCACCATCATCAATTCTTGATAGCGTACCTTTCCAAGCTTTTATTGCTGAATCCATATGATCTTTTTTTAATATTCCAGATTTGAACCCACGGGTAATTGCGTATCCAATCATACATGTTGCAGATAATTCTTGGTATGAACCTTCTTCGTCAAGTACTTGTCTCCACATTCCAGTGGGGGATTGGACTTGAATTAAAGCGTTAATGTGACTTATATGTTTTTCAATCAGAATTTTTTTTTGTGGATGATTATTAGGAATGTAATTTAATGCTTCAGCGAAAGCAAGAGCTGCAAAACCATTACCTCTTCCCCAAAAGTATGGAGTGATTCTATTATGAAAAAATAGCCCATTTTTTTGTTGTGTGTTTGCATCGTTTAAATAATTTATGATCATATTTAAATACGTGTCGTTTTTAGAAATTTTGTAAGCCCTTCCTAGCATAGTGGATATGAAAAACATATCTTCACAACCGAAATCAGGATCACATGGTTTTGGTGAACAACCCTCTCCTCTCGATTCATAAATATCAGCAGTTTTAATTATTAGGTCATTCCATTTTTGATCTGAAGTTGCTTCTGATAATTCATCCGCCCAGCAAATACCGGCTAAATTGGGGCCGGTTTTAGTGTTTTCTATAAAATTATTTTCATCTAAAAGAAAGCTTACAAATTCTGGAATGTCATCGATGTTTTTTGAGTGGCTTTGGTCCAGTTTTGAGAGTCTTATTCGACCACTTATAGATACCCCTTGAATATAATTAATTGGCTGATCTAATTTATGTCCGTAAACTTGGGATAATATTTTTGATACTTGATTTGGAGTTCTTTGTTGTCTTCTTTGAATTTCTTTTCTTGCTGAACTGATTGTCACAGCAGATTGGTTTATAGATTTAACAATATTTTCTAAATGAATTTTGATTTGTAAAAATGAACCACTTAACTCGATTGATGGTATTTCTCCTGGAGATTGATTGCTTTCTTCAGATAAAGATTTTAAAAAATGATTTGTTTCCGAATTAGTAGGTTTTAAAAAATTATGTATAAAATGATTATCTTCAAATCCATATAATCCTATTTTCTCTTCAGAACCAATATTTGCCATAATCACAAAATCTGGGGATTCCATTGTGATCCATCTCCAAATGTAGATATCATCTGAAGAGTTAGTTTCAAAAGTAAAACCGCTTATAGGTGGAAATATATTGTCTTTGATCATCAAATTCTGATTATTTAAATTTGAAGCTAAATAAGTGATTTGATTTGATTGATGCAGCGTTTCTAATAGTTCAGAAAACTGAGAGTCATTCATCGATTTTGATTGTTCAAAATTACTTATCAGAATTGTTCTGTGCAAGATTTTGTCAGAATGATAATCAGAATGTTTTAATCCACTAATTGGAGATTCATCAATAGATTTGATGCCTACGGGATATTCAATAGTCATGCTGACCTCTGATTATTTATTATTTACTATTAAATTTCCTGCGAAGTATCCGGCTCCAAATCCGTTGTCAATATTTACAACAGAAATCCCAGGTGCACAACTGTTTAACATGCCTAATAATGCAGATAATCCTCCAAAACTAGCTCCATAACCTACACTAGTAGGTACAGCAATGATAGGGATATCTACTAATCCTCCAATTACAGAAGGTAATGCCCCTTCCATACCTGCTACAACAACTAAAACTTTTGATTCTCTAATCACATTTAGCTTATCAAATAGCCTGTGGATTCCTGCTACTCCTACATCAAAGATTTGTAGTACCTCGCAACCCATTAATTCTGCGGTGATTGAAGCTTCTAAGGCAACTGGCAAATCAGACGTGCCTGCGCAGATTACTGAGAGGCCCTTAATTTTTTCAGTAGGAGAATTGTTTTGATCGAAATAAATCACTCTAGCTAATTCGTTGAATTTTGCTTCAGGTACTAATTTAATTACTTCTTTATAAGCATCTTCTTCTGCTCTAGTTACAAGAAATTTAGACGACTTTTTAGAAATACTAGCAGCTATTTGTGCTATTTGTTCTGGAGTTTTTCCTTGGCCAAATACTACTTCAGGGAAGCCTTGCCTGAGGTATCTATGATGATCTACTTGAGCAAATCCTAAATCTTCAAAAGGCAGAGTTTTCAAACTTTGAACAGCTTCTTCTATCGCAATGTCACCATCGAGTAGCTGTTGAAAAAGTGCTTGAATCTTTTGAGAGTCTATTTTTTTCTCCTTTATTGTAGGGGGAAAATTCTACATGAATATAAAATTTTTTACATTATCAAAAAAATGATGCTTTACCTATAGCTTATGAAAATGTACTCTTATACGCCTAATGATTTTGTCGGGGTGTGGCGCAGCGGTAGCGCACCGGTTTTGGGAACCGGGGGTCGTCGGTTCGATCCCGACCACCCCGACCACTAATGTTTTATGGAAAATTGAGCCGTTCTATTCCATAAGTCTACAGATTTCAGATTAACAGTAATTTTTTGGCCTTCTCGAATAGATTTTGAAATCTCGCATCTGAATCTGAATGGAAAATTCTGCAATTCAAACAATCTTCCCAAAGTGTTTCCTTCAGTTTCTAAGACTATTCCTTCAAAAATTGCATCAGATGATTTGTTTAGAAATTGCTTTAAATAGACTAAAAACCAATATTTTTTTCTAGATTCTTCTATTCTGCTTAAATTTTTGGCCAAAGATTCCCCATATACACCAATTGAAGAAATTTCTTTAATATCGTATTGCGTATCTTTTGAGTCTATTGCATTTTTAATTTGACGTTGCATGACTAAATCAGAAAATCTTCTTAATGGAGATGTTGCTTGTAAATATAAAGCTGTACCTAATCCAGAATGTTCTCTAGGAGAAGTAGATATTCTTGCGGGCCTCAAGTGTTGAGAAGTTTTGTACCAAGAATACGCATTAGAATATGTGAATTCAGGTAAATCTATGATTTCTTGGGTTCTATATATAGCAGGTATTTTGTTTGTGTAACAAAAAATTGCAGCGAATTGATTGAATATGATCATAAGTTCAGCAATAATCATCTTACTTTTTGATGAATTACTTTCTAATATGACTTGAATGTCTCTTTCTGAATCTAATGATGAAAATTTCACTTGAGGTCGATCAAATGAGAATGCTCCTGCGAGAATTCTTTCATTTCTAGATTCAAAACAAATTTTATCTAAACTGTTCAAAAGATTGTTTAATTTGTGTGTTTTATCTTCAATGATTAATTCGGCATCATTGTATGAAAGTGCTTTTTTAGATTTTATGAGGGTTTTTTTAAAATCCCAGTCAGTGATTTGATTTTGATTATCTATTTCTAATTTCAATGAAATACATTGTTGGGGTTCATTGGGATTGATACTCCCAACATTTTGAGAGATATTAGGAGGAAGCATGGGAATTGTGAATTCTGGAAGGTAGAGACTTCTAGATCTATTTTGAGCTTCTTTGTCTATAGCAGAGTTTTTATTGAATAGGTTAGTCAGATCAGTGATGTGAATCCATAAATAGTTTTTTTGTAATGAGAAAGCGTCATCTCTGTCTCTAGTAGATTCGTCATCAATTGTGAATGTTTCTAAATCTGTGAGATCTTCGTATTCATCCGATTTTTTGTGCAGAATAGATTGAGATATTTCTAAAATTTTTTTAGTGAATTGGATAGAGATTTCGGATTGATAGACTTCTATAGGGAGATTTTTATCTATAATTTTATTTGTTACTAACAGTTCAAATATTTCACTTCTTCGAGTTTTCCCCAAATAGTTTTCACAGAAATCAAATATTCCAGATTTTTTGATTTTTTTGTCTCCATATAAAGCTATAGATTTTAAATTGTCGATAATTTCTAAATCAAAATTTGCTAATTGGTGATGGTACTCACCATTTAAAAGTATTTGTGCTAATTGATGTTTTTTCTCATTAGTTATTTTTTCTTTTTTGATTTTTTCGATTGTCTTTGACACTTCAGTTTTTGAAAATATCTGGATTTCATTTGATTTGAATTGAAAATAAGTTTTGTCGTTGTTTAGACTTAAAAATACTGCAGCTTGAAATTCAGGAGAATTTGTAGGCAAATCAAGTGACTTGATTATATCGAGTACTGTAAGAGGTTGATATGATTGATCCGATAAAATTTCCCAAGCTTTTTTATGGTCTATTTGATCAATTAGGCTAGAAACTTTTTCAGAAAATTTAACAAAATCTTTGGGGGTGTTGATATCAAGGCCTGTAAAATGGATTAAATTTTTTTTGGCAGTTTTTTGTTCTTTATTCCTTCCAGTTTTAATTTTTGTTTTATTGACGTCATCAGATAATTCAATTAGCTCTGCTAATTGAATTTTATTGTTTAGATTTGCGAGAATAATTTGACCCATATTGATTTATCTTATAGAAATATATCTAAAATATTTAATGTTTTGGGTAGGAAATCATGAAATCAATTAAAGAATTGTCTCTAGACATATTAAGCGAAATAGCAATTTTCCCTTCCGTTCCTTTTCATGAAAGTTTAATTCAAACTAAGATTTGTGAAATTTTAACTCAATATTCTATTGAGTATTTTTTAGACGTATTTGGAAATATTATCGCAGAGGTTGGTGATGAATCAGATGATTTAAATCCAATTGCATTTGTAGCTCATATGGATCATCCCGGATTTGAAATTGAACATAATCAAGATGGGGAATTAGTAGCTCTACCAAAAGGAGGTGTTCCTCAATTTTCTTTAAATCATGATTGTAAGATGTTTTCATTTAATGAATTGGGAGAAAGAATCCCATGTGTGATTTCACCTAATCCCAAAACCCCACAGACAGTTATTGTAAATTCAGATGAATTGCTTGAAATCGGATCACCATTGACTTTTGATTTAAAGGATTTTGAAATACAAGATAATAAAATTTTAATGCGATCAGCAGATGATTTCGCAGGATGTGCTTCTATTTTGACAAATTTGATTGAATCCAGAGGTAAAGTTGACAGGAAAATATATGGAGTATTCACTCGAGCTGAAGAGGTGGGCCTAATTGGGGCTAGGCTTATAGCGAGAGACCAAATAATCCCAAGAAATTCAATAGTGGTATCTGTTGAAACTAGTTCTGTGATTCCTGGAATTAAACAAGGCGATGGTCCAGTAATAAGAACGGGTGATGCTAGTTATACATTCAATGCATTTGCTGAAAACTTGTTGAGGATTTCAGCAAATCAACTCAAAAGTAAACATGATTTTTTCCAGTTCCAGAGAAGTTTAATGTCTGCTGGAACTTGTGAAGCTAGTGCATTTGCAGCGAATGGATATTTAAGCACTGGAATAGCTTTTCCGCTAGGTCATTGGCATAATGCTAAGACTACTATTCCAGATATTAATGGTGGAATAGATACGGAAAATATTTCAGTTGATGATTATGTCAATGGAGTACTTTTAATGATTGCATGTTCTCAGTTATCGTCTATAGAATCTCAAGATTCTATTACTAAAAAATTAATTGATATTCCTAGTGATTTCGAATCAAGACTTAGGAATTAGGTTCTGATCTATCCCAGGTATCTAAGGCCCAATATCCAATAAATGGAACTACAGAAACTGTTGGAAGTCCTTGGGCTTTTTTGAGACGTTGAATATTGTATAAATGGGTGATTTCTTCAAATAGTATGTGGCGGAATGTTGCTTCAAGGTTGATGGTACTCGTTTTATAATCAGGTGACAGAGTGACCCCAGATGGGTGAGCTTCAGCCATGATTTTCCATTGTTCATTGGGGTCTCTTGGGATTGAATTGCTATTTTTGAAAAAATCAGTTGGGAATTTTTCAAGTGCAGAGATAGTTAGACTAATTGACTGATTGAGAATTTTAAGAATATCTGAGATTTCCCAATAAATTTCATCATTTAATCTTCTGTCGTACGGAGAATTAGCTATGGTCTCAAGATTTTTAAAACCATGCTCATTATTGCTAAATAAAGTGTCTCCCCATCTAATTAATAACCATCTAGGAATCAATGATGCCATATGGCTCAATTGGTTTCTAATACTCCAGTCAGCCCAACCCCACTTTGTTGATGTGTAATCTAATTGTTCCGGAGAAAGATTTTGGACTTCTTGTTCAATTAGGGAGAATAGAGTTAAAAATTCAGGAAATAGCTTGATTCCAGATTGATTATATTTCATTATTATTTGTACCTGAATTTTATTTAAGATAAATTAACAGATATGATGATTAGTGTCATTAATATTTTGATTGGAGAAATCTAGAATGGTTGATAAAAATTATGATTTGGTTGTAATTGGTGGTGGAATAATTGGTTTAGCTACAGCTATGAGGGTCACCGAAGAATTCCCTGATATTAAAGTGGCAGTATTAGAGAAAGAATCTGAAGTGGCTCAACATCAAACTGGTCACAATAGTGGAGTGATTCACGCCGGTATTTACTATGCCCCTGGATCTCAAAAAGCTAATTTCTGTTCAACAGGCGGACTCTTATTAAGAGAATACTGTGACAAGCACAACATAAAATATGATATGTGTGGAAAATTAATCGTTGCAGTTAATGATGACGAAGTTCCTAGCCTGATGAATTTATACGAACGAGGGACAGCAAACGGAGCATTGGGATTAAAAATCATAGAAAAAGAAGAAATTCAGGATTATGAACCTCACTCTACTGGAGTAAAAGCTATATTTTCGCCGAATACTGGGATTATTGATTACACAGAAGTGTCGAAATCTTATGCAACTCAAATGATGGAAGCTGGAGGTGATTTGATTACAGGGAGTGAATTAAAATCAATTTCTGAAAAAGACGGTCAAATCTATCTCGAAACTACTGGGGGTACTATCACTGCTAAAAAAATATTAAATTGTGCAGGCCTTCATGCTGATAGAGTTGCTAAAATGATGGGCGTTGATATGGGTGTGAAAATAATTCCTTTCAGGGGTGAATATTTTTCTTTAATTCCTGAAAAAACTGATATGGTTAAGGGGTTAATTTATCCAGTACCAAACCCTAATTTACCTTTTTTGGGGGTTCACTTCACTAGAAGAGTAAATGGGTCAGTCGAAGCAGGACCTAATGCTGTTTTAGCTTTTGCTAGAGAAGGGTATAAAAAAACCAAGATTAATTTTGGTGATGCTCTTGAAACTTTGACTTATTCTGGTTTTATCAAAATGTCCCTAAAATATTGGAGTGTTGGGATGAAGGAACAATACAGATCTCTAGTTAAAGGATCTTTTGTTAAGTCTTTACAAACTTTAATTCCAGAAATTTCAGGTAAAGATTTGTACTCACCCGGTGCTGGAGTAAGAGCTCAGGCAGTTGATAAAAATGGTGGTTTATTGCAGGATTTTAGTATTGCTGAGACTGAAAATGCTATCCATGTATTGAATGCTCCATCTCCAGGTGCTACAGCATCTTTAACTATTAGCAAATACATCTTAGATTTGATGAAAAAGTCGTTTTCATATTAATTTGCCCATATTTTGAAGGTATCTGCTATTGACTACTTAATGCAGTAAGTTTACTATTTATTTCTGCCCTTATTTTTTGAGGGTTTTTTGGCTTCGCCAAAGCACCTTAACAACTAGATAGTAGAAGGAAACCGTTATATTTATTTAGAGTTTGATCCTGGCTCAGGACGAACGCTGGCGGTGCGCCTAATGCATGCAAGTCGAACGAGCGACCCGGGCTTGCCCGGTTAGCTAGTGGCAGACGGCTGAGTAACACGTAAATAATCTGCCCCGAAGAGGGGGATAATCCAGAGAAATCTGGCCTAATACCCCGTATCTATCTTTTCAGCCTGCTGAATTGATAGAAAGGTTTATTCCGCTTTGGGAGGAGTTTGCGGCTTATCAGGTAGTTGGTGGGGTAATGGCCTACCAAGCCTAAGACGAGTAACCGGTGTGAGAGCACGATCGGTCAGAGGGGGACTGAGACACGGCCCCCACTCCTACGGGAGGCAGCAGCAGGGAATCTTGCGCAATGGGCGAAAGCCTGACGCAGCGACACCGCGTGAAGGATGAAGGTCTTAGGATTGTAAACTTCTTTTATCAGGGAAGAGAAAGGACGGTACCTGATGAATAAGGTTCGGCTAACTACGTGCCAGCAGCCGCGGTAATACGTAGGAACCGAGCGTTGTCCGAATTTACTGGGCGTAAAGAGCGCGTAGGTGGTTTGTTAAGTCTCACGTGTAATCTCCCGGCTCAACTGGGAGGGGTCGTGGGATACTGGCAGGCTAGAGGTTATCAGAGGAAAGCGGAATTCCAGGAGTAGTGGTGAAATGCGTAGATACCTGGAGGAACACCAGAGGCGAAGGCGGCTTTCTGGGATACACCTGACACTGAGGCGCGAAAGCGTGGGGAGCGAACCGGATTAGATACCCGGG
>CEQN01017928.1_pt1 | contig 17147 bp, 20 predicted proteins | sample 427011 | NCBI WGS metagenome assembly CEQN01 (sample SAMEA2621277, study PRJEB7988) | marine metagenome | biome: marine biome (ENVO:00000447); feature: deep chlorophyll maximum layer (ENVO:xxxxxxxx); material: "saline water (ENVO:00002010), including plankton (ENVO:xxxxxxxx)" | depth 120 m
TGTATTACCAAACTTGCCATCAGCTCCAGGATAATGAATATTCCAGGCAAACTGCTGAGCTACAACTCTAACCTCTACTTCATCTCTTGATGTATCTAATACTTTATCATATTTAACTACAAAATATCCTGGGATAGCAAAACCAATCAATAACAACGCTTCAAAAGCAACTACACCAACTTCGGTATAAGTTGAATAATGGCTAGTAATTCCATCATAACTTGCCTTAGGATTCTTAGAACTTCTAAATCGAAATAAAGTGTATATAAAAAAACTACCCCAACCGATAAATAAAACAAGCATTAACCAATGTACAAGACCATTTAAATTATCCCCTAAATGTCCCATTTCTGAAGCTAGTATTGGCATAAAACTTTGTAAATATTCAGTCATTTATATCCCCTCATTTTGAACGTTTTTACTACGCTTAATTAAAACAAAAATACTATACATAATGCAAGATAAAACAAAAACTATTGTTCCTAATAAAAATAAAATCGCTTTATTTAAACCTTGAGTCACAGGATGGTCTGGTGCTCCATAGCAAACTGCACATGCAGATAAAAGATTAAAAACAAAAATTGAAAGAATAATATAAAATCTAGTAGATCTCACTATGATACTAATCCTTTATATTTACTGATAAATTTTTTAGAATATAAAACTAAAGATAAAAGTGATAGCAATGATAATATGCCATATACAAGATAAGAGTTATCACTATAACTAACCCAATGAGAAAAACTCCAATAAGAAAAATAAATCATAAATAATGAACTAACAGCTATAAATACTAAATGAAAAGATTTTAATGACATTTAATGACCTCCATGGTGATCAGAATGATCAACTTCTTTGTATACCTCACCATTTTGAATAGGTACATGGCTAGGAGAATGCAAACCATCATTATGCCACAAAGTCGGCATAAAGAATAATACTAAAAAGAATACAACCGTCATACCAAGAGTCAGATAAATAAAACTCTTTTCATTATTAAGATGCATGAAATTTGCAGCAACTAAATAGCCTTTAGCAAATGCGATAGCCAAACCCAGAGCAACGCCAAGCCATATTGCATCAAAATGAATATAAGAAGCACCAACAGTAAACACTGTTAATACCAATAATGCTAAAAATACATTTCTATAAATCTTTATATGATGATTCATATCATTACTCATATAATCTCCCTAATTTATAATAAATAAAGTGCTGGAAATAAAAATATCCAAACTAAATCAACAAAATGCCAATAAAGACCAGATATTTCAATCCTATTTGTAAATCGCTCTGGCTCAGTTTTCCACATTTTTTTACCTGGACCAAAAAAGTATCCATTTACAAAAATTCCCCCAATCACATGCAGTCCATGCAATCCAGTTAATGTGAAATATACAGCTAAAAAGTTATTTGTAGATGGATACAATCCATGCTCAAACTTTGAGGTATACTCTATATATTTAATAATTAAAAAACCAAATGAACAAAGGAGCGTTAAGCCCATATACATCGAATATTTCTTAATATCGTTCATCTTTAGAGCAACCCAAGACATAACCATTGTCACGCTTGATGTAATAAGAACTGCTGTATTTAAAGTAGCAAGAGGCACATTGAGCGAACTTTGACCGTAATTAATCCAATTAGGATCAGATAATCTCAACATTATATATGCTGAAAACAATCCACCAAAAAGCATAACTTCAGATGCTAAAAAAAGCCAAATACCTAATTTTGCATTATATAAACCTGTATCAGGTCGTAGTTCTTCATTGTAAGGTATCTTCATTTATTTATCTCCTAATTTTTCAAATTGCGGACTAAAATCATCTTTATGACCAGGGACACTATACTCATAAGGCCCTCTATATGCTGATGGTTCAGTTTCAAAATTACCATGACCAATTGGAGGCGAAGGACATGCCCATTCCATTGTTGTTGCATTCCAAGGATTTGGGTCTGCAACCTTATCTTTTTTCTTAAATAACGTTAAAATTATATTTAAAATAAATGGTATTTGAGCTAACCCAAGAAGCCATGCTGAAACTGACATAAATTCATTATACTGAATAACACTTTGCGCATGAGCATATGACTCACCTCCATCGGCTAAACGTCTAGAGACGCCTGCTAATCCTTGAATAAGCATAGGGAAGAATATTCCATTCATAAATATAAGTGAAAAAATAAAATGAATTTTTCCTAAAACCTCATTTAGTTTTTTACCGGTAATTTTTGGAAACCAAAAATAAATACCAGCAAAAATTGCAAAAATTGTACCAGGGGCAACTACATAATGGAAATGACTTATAACATAATATGTATCATGTAAATGAATATCAGAAAGAGGAAGACCTAAAGGAAGTCCTGTTAAACCACCCAATCCAAACATAGGAAGAAAACTTAACGCAAAAAGCATTGGAGTGTTAAATCTAATAGAACCTCCCCATAGCGAAATAAATAAACAGGATAATATAACAACTGAAGGTACAGAAATAATCATAGTCGTAACAGCAAAAAACATACTCATTGTTTGCCCCATTCCTGTTAAAAACATATGATGTGCCCATACGATAAAAGACATAAATCCTAAGAAAACAACTGAATAAACAAGAGATTTATAACCCCACAATGGTCTCCGCGTATTATTAGCAATTATTTCACCTACAACTCCTAATGCCGGTAAAATTAAAACATATACTTCAGGATGCGCTAAAAACCAAAACAAATGCTGCCATAATAATGGACTACCACCACCAGCATAATCAGTAACAGCCCCACCAACTATTAAACCTGAAGGCATAAAAAAACTTGTAAATGCTAAACGGTCCATTAATTGAAAAATAGCTGCTGCCTGCAATGGTGGAAAAGCTAAAACTAATAAAAAAGAAGTAACAAGCTGCGCCCAAATAAAAAATGGCAATCTCATCCAAGTTAAGCCAGGTGCTCTAAGCTGTACAATAGTTACAATTATATTCATAGAACCAAGCAATGAAGAAGCAATTAAAAATATCATACCAGTCAACCAAACAGTTTGTCCAGCAGTGGCAACAATTGATAATGGAGGATATGAGGTCCATCCAGAATTAGCAGCACCCCCAGGAAGTAAAAATCCTAAAAGCATTACGACTCCTCCAACAAGATAAGACCAATAACTAGCCATATTAAGTTTAGGGAAGGCCATATCACATGCACCTATTTGCAATGGCACTAAATAATTTCCAAAAGCGCCTACAACCACAGGGACAACTCCTAAAAATATCATAATTGTACCATGCATTGCGCCAAATGAATTATACATATCTGGAGATAAACGCCACCCTACAATTGGCAATGGTTGATCAGGATACGCAAGCTGCCATCTCATAACCATCATCAATGAAAAACCCAAAAATAAAAATAATAATGATGTAACACCATATTGGATACCAATAACTTTATGATCTATAGAAAATATATATTTTGTCCAAAAACTTTCTTTATGATTTTCACTACTCAATTTTAAGTCTCCTTATTAATCAATTGTTATATCTAATTTTTCTTCAAGTTTATCTGTTTCAACCATCCTTATAGCATCCCAAGTCAGCTTAGTACAAACACGAGCACAAATTTGACATCCAATACATTCATTAAATCGAATCTGAACTGGTGGTATAGGAGGAAAAACGTGCTTGTCAATTGCAACAGGCTCAATACAATCAACTGGGCAAAAAGGAACACATGCCTGACAACCTGTACAGTTATCTTCATCAACCCAAGCAGTCTTCTTAGGTCTTGTTTTTTTAACATTAATAACTTCAGGTAACTCAGGAACTGATTTTAAATGATCAACTTTTCTCATTAAAATTTCTATTAATTTATTATTTAAATTTAACTACAATAAACTATTTTAACACAAACTTTTCTATCATAAATCCCATACAAAAAAATGCTATTCCTACAATAAAATAATTCCAATTCATTAGTTCAGGAAAGCTAATGACAAAACTAATGCCAATAGTTATCATACCAAATAATTCTAAAAATTTTGCCAGATAATACATAATTATTTCTTTTCAATAAGATTACCAAGGTGAGTTAAAATCCTGGCAGTGTCTTTAAAATAATAATGTTGCAGTTTCATTAAGTAAACATAATGAAATAAACCTATAAAAAATAAAACTGCGTGAGTATTATGCGATATCACTTTTGTTTGAACTCCACCTCCTATTACAAAAACAGTACCTATTAAAAGTACATTCATAGTAATATGAGGGAACAATTTTCTTTTTGATGCAATAACATCCTGATAGATAGCTTTATCAAAATTATAATGTAATATAGTTTCTTTTATTGTTTTACCTGCTCCAATAAAATAAAACATAATCCAGCTTTCAGAAAACATATAAAATATAGTTGTTATAAATGCGAATTGGATATGCGTAGCATTATAAATTTTAAAGTGCAAATAACCTTGCGCTCCGCTAATACATAATAGCAAAAGAGAAATAACCATTAAAAAGTATGACAATAACATATTAATAATTTATTAAATATTATATAAACCTACACCATTGAAAGATATCTTGTATTAAATTTATTCAATTAAGTAAATTATAGTGTTAGTTTAAGTTATAATTTTTAAGGAGAACCGATGTTAAAAATATTTTTTACAATATTAGTAATCTTTCAAGGAGTTTTATTTGCCCATTGTGATGGGTGTGGGACTCAAAAAGAACACTCTCATGGAACGCTAAAAGGCAATGTGAAATATCAAGGAAAAGTTCCAAAAGCAAAACCATTAAAAATGGATGCCGACCCTATTTGCGGTGCTTCACATGAAGGAAAAGTATTATCTGAAAGTTTTATAGTTGATGCTGATATGAACTTTAAGAATGTTTTAGTTTGGTTAAAAGATGTTAAGTATAATGGTCCCATGCTTGAAACTGCAGTTTTAGATCAAAAAGGATGTGTGTACGACCCTCATGTACTTCCCGTAATGAAGGGACAAAATGTACTTATTAAAAATAGTGATGCAACTTTACACAATATACACTCGATGGCAAAAATAAATGATCAATTTAACTTTGCAATGCCAAAGGTTGTAAAAGAAAAAGCAACATCTTTTGATAAAGTTGAAGAGCCCTTTTATATAAAATGTGACGTTCATCCATGGATGAAAACATGGGTATTAGTTCAAGATCATCCATTTTTTGCAGTAACAGATGATAAAGGAAATTTTTCAATCGACAACATACCTCCTGGCACTTATGAGGTTATAGCTTGGCAAGAAAAATTTAAAATGAAAAGATCTTTAAATAAAACAATAGAAATCAAAGATGGAAAAGATACTGTTCAAGATTTTGTTTTCATTAAACCTGAAAAAAAATAAATATTAAAATAGAGTGGGAATTAATTTTCCCACTCTACCATACCTAATGCATTACATAACCCTTTTATTCTTACTACTTTTTCTTTCATGTAATACTCCAGAACATTATAAAGTTATTGGAGTAATTAAAGATATAGATGCAGAAAATAACAGATTATTAATTGACCATGAAGAAATTCCTGGATTTATGGTTAAAATGGTAATGTACTTCAATCTACATAAAACAGAACCAATTAATAACTTTACAATAAACGATAGCGTACATTTCGATTTAATTATTAAGGATAAAGATAGCTATACAATTAACTATAAAAATATGGGTAAATCAAAAATAGATAATTTTGATAAAGAATTTTGGAAAGAAGGAGAAGATAATAAATATTCTTTAAAGGAGCCCGGAGACTTTATTGATGATGCAACTTTTCTATCTACAGACAATACAGAAAAAAAAATATCTAACTTAACATCAGATTTAACTCTTATAACTTTTATTTTTAGTAAATGTCCAATGCCTAATATGTGTCCTGCTTCAATAATAAAAAATCAATACTTATCAAATCATTTTAAAGATGAAAATATAAATTTTCTATTAATTAGTTTTGATTATTTATATGATACCCCAAGGGTACTTAAAAACATATACGGTCCTATCGAAAACGAAAATATACATTTTTTATCAAGCTATAACCATATTAATGATATAATGAGTATTACTAAACAATCTGGAGTTGGCTTTTGGGGCGTTGAAGAAAACAATATAGGTCATAATATGAGAAGTATACTCGTAGATAAAAATTTAAAACTTATAAAATCGTATGATGGTATTGATTGGACTGCAGGGGAAGCAAAAAAAGATATTGAAAATCTATTAAAGTTTTACAAATAAATTCTACCAATCATCATCCCAGTCATCTTCATCGTCACTTTCTTCTTCTGAATCAAACTTATAACCATTCACTTTAAAATACTCTTTTACAATATCTGAGATATCCATTTTACCAGAAATATTAAACACATAATCACGTAAACCTTCAAGCATTAAATCTGCATCACCATTAAGTTCAACTAAATGTTCACCCCAGGTTTCAACGGCTCCATCTGCTTGAAGCAAATCTAAAGTTGGAAGATAAGGAGCTGGCATTTTAGTTCCAGGCATGATTTTCTGAGGATCACGTAGCCAATCTACTACCCACTCAGGGCGTAACCTATCTTTAGTAAGAGCTAAGTTTGGCGCCCAAGTTGCAGGACCTTGAATCGGTTTAACCTCTCCATAAAAGTGACAGTTATTACATGCACCAAATTCATGTAATTTTTGACCAGCTTTAAAACCAATTGAATTTGCGTCTACTGCTAGCTTAGATTCAAATGATAAGTTTTTACCATCAATATGTTGAAAAGCCTTGATAACTGAATTCCAATCATCATCATTTAACATTGTAAATGACGGCATTCTTACTTGAAGATTTGGTCTAATTGTAATAGGATGATTAAAGAATTCAAATAACCAATCAGGTTGAGTTTTTGAACCTTGAGTATTAAGATTAGGAGGAGAATATTCTGGAGAACCTATAGCATCTACAATTTGGCCACCAAAACCATCAATTATATGACATCCTTGACAATTATATTGATGAATTAAACTATATCCTTTAAAGACATTTTTATCATCAACTAAATTCTCAATTTTCATCACATCTGAATATTGGTTACTATTAAATCCTAATAATGCAGTTGTTATTGCTTCTATTTCAGTTGGAGTAAAATAAAAGTTAGGCATTCTTGATTTATCTTCAGGAGCAATTATTTTACCCCTATCAAAAATTCTCGGGTTAGCCAATTTTTGTTCAAACCAAGAATAATTATTATGACCTATAGAATGAATATGTCCAAAATCAAATTTATTAAGAGGTTTTGAACCAACAGTAGTTAACTCTGCTCCAATCGGTTTAGATTTCTCAAATCCATTAATTTCATGACAAGTATAACATCCATAATAATTAATACTTTTACTTCCTACATAATCAATAATTTGAGAATCACTCATATTATCTAATTTAGATATTGCTTCTACTTCAGGAAACGACTTAACCAGCCATCCTTCAGCAATTTCTTTTATTTTATCTTTATCATAATTTGGTGCAGAAATATCGTCAAAATCATTGTTTTCTAGTGTTAAAAGATAGGAGGTGATATTTGCAGCTTCTTCATGAGTAAGTCTTAAATCAGGCATTCTTGTTGTATGATGATAATCTGAAGGATTTTTAATCCAATTATATAACCACTCAGCATCAGTTTTACTACCAACACCAATTAAATTAGGCCCTTGATTTTTTAATAACTCATATCTAGTCATTTCATTCGTATCGTAACCATACCTAGAAGTAAATGGTTCATAAGGTAAATCAGTATATTCAAAATCTTTCTTTTCATTATTAACCACATGACATCCCATACATCCCACAGCATTAAAAAGCTCTTCTCCTTTTACTGCATCACCAATAAATTCTGAAGAATTATTTAATTTCTTTTCACCATTTTTAAATAAATATTCAGTCATTGCATAAATCTCTGAATTGTTTCTTTCAATCATTTCGGGGTCAGAATTATTATCTTGTTCGAAAAAATGTGGCATCCAAGTATTAAATCTAAAGCTTTGTGGATTTTTTATCCATTTAGAAACCCATTCTTTATCTAATTTCTGATCTAAATTAGTTAATGGCGGACCAGCATTATGTTTTTTTGGATAAGTTTCAATATGGTGACAATTATTACAACCAGACTTACTAATAAGACCTAGACCTAACGATAACTTATCACCACCATCAACTATTGGCTGACTTTCATGACAAGTAAAACAACTTGCTTGTGTATATTTTGTTGGCAACATTGGCTGCAACCAATGATGAATTTTTTCCCAATCATACTTCTCTTCCCATTCTTTTTGTTGTTCTGGACTTCCTGGTGTATGAGATGAAGAATTAAAACTTGTTCCTCTAGCTCTTCCAGCATGACAACTCGTACAACCAAATTGATCTATCGGATGATGAGATGCAGAAGTAATATATAAATCTAATCTAGGATGAGCAGTATATGGTTGAGGCGCATCTTTAAAGTCTGGATTATCAATACCTAAGTGACAACTTGTACATCTATCTACTGATGGCACCGAAGCAAAATTAACATCATACTTCACATCAGCAACAACAACCTGATTAACTTTATAATATGGATCCATGAAATCAATAATCGGTAAATCTCTAACTAAATCACCTAGTTGATTTAATAAAGTCATTTGATTTCTATCAAGTTTCTCAACTTTATTTTTCAATAAATTAACTTGTTTTAGATACCTATTTAAATTATCCTCTGCAACTTTTAGAGAAGAACGTTTATTTTTAATTAAAGCCTCAATATCTAATATATCTTTTTCCACATCTTCTTTATTAAGTTTTAATTTATTCAATTTTAATAAAGAACCTTCATACACCGATTTATTATAATCTTTATTTTCAGAATCTGAGTCATGGTGATCATCTAAATGTTTAGAATCATCGTGATGACTATGATCAGAATGATGGAGAGACTCTGCTAAATCTTTTTCATATAAGTACTTATAAACATCTACTTCTGCTTTAAAAAACAAATAATCCATATTAAGCTTATAAAAAACACCTTTAATTTCAGTAAGTGAACTATTTAGTGAATCTAGCTCATTAGAATATGAATCATATTTAACTTGTTCTTGATTGTACTTATCTTCAAAAGCAATTCTCGAATCAACTACTTTATCTAATTCAGTATCAAGTTTACTTTGAGTTATTTTAGCTTCAAGTTTTCTAAATTCGCGCTGATAAGTTTTAAACTCATCATCATTATCATGTATAAACATCCAGGCAATAGAGCCTAAAAATAAAATACTAGATATTGCAAACCACTTATTAAGCAGATTTATATTCCAATATCTTTCGTCGTTTTTATAATCCATTATATATTAAAAAAGTATTCTGGTATAGCAATTATATATTTCAAATTAAAAAACCACCTTAGATACATTTTAATCGGTAATGATAACATAGATAAACCTAAAATCATCAAAAAAGTGTATCTTACTGGTCCATAGGCATCCAACATATTTTTAAGTACTGTTTTTGCTAACAAGATAGGAAGAATAAAAACGTAGAGGATAGTTACAATAAACCCGATTGATTCTCTCAAAATAACATTTTGAGGCATAGGCTGTTCAAGCATTATAACCCAGAAATACTCTGATAAATTAACATTATTCAATACTTCAAGTTTATGAGGATCCCACCATTCAAAAGGACCAAAAAAGTTCCAGTTAGGCCCTCTAAAAAAGGTTCCTATTATAATCAAATAAACCCATAGGACAAGCCAACCATACATAAATATAAAATAACCAACTCGTCTTTCTTTAAAAGAATAATAACCATCACCTTTTTTATTTATATCCATATATGGAATAGCACACATACCTAATATTATAAAAGTTGGAAAGAGTACACCAGCCAGCCAAGGGTCATAATATACAAGCATTTCTTGTAAACCTAAAAAATACCAAGGTGCTTTAGAAGGATTTGGAGTAACCGATGGATTAGCAGGTTCTTCTAAAGGAGCTGCAACGACAATCGACCATACAATTAAAAATACTGTAAATAGTAGTAAAGCTATAAATTCAATGTAAACTAAGTCAGGCCAAACTAGAACTTTATCTTCTGGATCATGATATTCTAGAGGTTTTTCTCCTCTATCTAATCTTCTGTCATTGATATAAGATTTTTTCATACCATACCATGTAAAGAAGAACATAGTATATATCATTAATATAATAGGGAAATTATCTGGCTTAGTCAAAACAATACTAAAGTTTTCATCAGTAAATCCTAAATAAAAGAAAGCTGTAGTTAAAACAAATAGTATTACACCTCCAGTATTAGTCCAGATTCTCCACAATCCAAATTTTCTGCTAATTTTATCAAACCATTCAGTAGGCGGAAATAAAAAAGGAAAAGCAACAGTTAATATCGTGAAAGATATTGTAGGTGTCGATAAATAATCTATAATATGTTTAATTTGTTCAATCATAATTACATAGGGCCAGAAATGCCACCATCCTTCCTAATACGCCAAAAATGAACAGCCATAAAAATCATCGCAATAAAAGGAACGGCAATGCAATGAAGGACGTAAAACCTTAGTAAAGTAGCTTCTCCAACAAAACGACCACCCAATAAAGCAAAACGAACATCTGAACCAGAATGAATTAAATTAATATCACCAATAGCAAGTAAAGATGCACCAGGCCCTTCATGTCCTAGAAAGGGTGTTGCTCTCGCCATATTTGATCCAACTGTCACAGCCCATATAGCTAACTGATCCCAAGGCAATAAATATCCTGTAAAGCTTAATAACAATGTTAAAGTCATTAATATAACACCAACAGCCCAATTAAATTCTCTTGGAGGTTTATAAGAACCTGTCATAAAAACACGTAGCATATGTAGCCATACCGTCAAAACCATCGCATGCGCTCCCCAGCGATGAATCTCTCTCATAATACCTAATGGAACCTGTTCACCTAAATCTATAATATCTGTAAAAGCGTATTCAACTGTAGGTCTATAATAAAACATTAATAATATTCCCGTAATAGTCAATACAACAAATAAAAAGAATGACAAACCACCCATACACCACGTATAACCTACTTTTACTGCATGTCTGGGTAATCTAGCAGGATGTAAATGAAGAAAAACATTACCTAAAACTGCATACATCCTCTGCCGCCTAGTTCTTGGGACCCCAGATCTAAAAATAGATTTCCATACCATAGATTCATTTAAATAATCTAGTAACGACTGCTTTTTATTCTTTTTTTCTGACATTTCTATTCCTTATTATATTTTCAAAAAGGATTCAGATCTATTCCATTCACCTTTTTCATATTTAAAACTTTTAGTTTTATCAACTAAAACTTGACCATCATTTGCTAACAAAATTTTATATCTCTCCAGAGGCCTTGGAGCGGGTCCCTCAAAATTAATACCTGTAGATCTAAATCCAGAACCATGACAAGGACATTTAAATTTACGTTCACTTTCAAGCCAATTTGGAGTGCATCCTAAATGGGTACACACAGTAGACAATGCAGTGATTTTTTCTTCATCTCTTACAATCCAAACATTGTATTTTTTTTTGAATCTTAAATCAACTTTACCTGATTGAAAATCATCAGGGTAACCAATCTTAAAAGACTGAGGTGGTTCAAATAAAACATTTGGATATAAAAATCTTATAATAACAGTGAAAAAACCACCAGTAGCAGCAGCAAAAGCAACCCAGCCTACACTCAACCATGATAGGAAAGCTTTTCTATTTATAAATTCTTCTTTTAATGAATTCCAAGCAGGATACTTATCAACAGGAAACTTATTTTGATATATTTCAAGGATTTCTCGAGCTAAATCATTAGGATATATATCATTTCTTCGAACTTTGATTTCCTCACATATTGAGTACCAATCAGACTCATCTTTCGCACTTATTAGCTTATTTTTTTCTTCTTGAGTTAAATTCATCTTACTATTTGATTTAAGTATTTTTAATTTGATCTAAATATGAAATAAAACTATACTGTAATTTAGTAATATTCACCCACTATTTTCATAGCAAATTCTCTAATTTTTAAATTTTTATCTGAATTAGCTAATTTTTTAATATTTTTTTCAAAAATTTGGTCTTTCTTATCTGATATCAAAGCAAGAACTGTTAATATCGCATTATTAACTTCATTTTGGTCAACTTGATCAAAAGAATCATAATATTTTCTATCAATTAAATTGTTAAGAATTAAATAACCTGAATTATCCCCTATTTTTGCAAGCGAGATAGCAGCATCCCATCTTATATTAGCTTCTTCGTCATCTAAAAGTTTAACAAGAACATCAATAGAAGATTTATCTTTCAGGATGCCTAGCGATATAACTGAAGCCAATCTAATCTGATTATCTAATTCAGATTTTGAAAATTCTTTCAATAGTTCTATTGATTCTTGGCACCCTATCATACCAACAGATTTAATTGCAGCAACTTTATTTTCTAGGTCTTTATCATTTAAACCTTCAATTAAATCATCACAAAATTTCACATTTTCAGTCTGACCCATAGCAAGCGCTAAATATGTACGAACTCGAGTATCATCGTGAATTGACTTTTTATACATATTAATAACTTGACTTATAAAATAATCATCTTGAGGAATCTTATCATAATCAGTCATTAGGTTAGATAGTTCATAAGCAGACTGCCATCTTTTTGTTAGTGATCCTGAGCTAATATTATTTAATAAATGATACGGGTCTTGCTTTTCATATGTTAGCATTTTAAATAAGAAGAAAAATAGTACTCCAAAAATAGTAATCATTAAAGGGATAAGGAAAAATGCATAAAAAAGAGCATATACTTTACTAGGATTGGATAATGGTTGTTCAGTGTTTTCAGTCATTTATATCTTTATTTTTTTGTTTTAAAATTTGTTTTACTGCTCTTTTCAAATAGATTACATCTTTTTTAAGTCTAATAATCTGGCCAATTGATATCATGAAAAATATAAATAAAAGCAGCACTATAATATTAAGATTAACCATTTCTATCCTCAATTTTATCTGCTTTCTTTTTTAAATCATAGCCTAATAATAGGGGGAAAAAGAATAAAGCTAAAATCGAAACTACTAATAACAAAATAAACCAATGCAAGTTATGCATCAACCAATAAATATTAAACCATTCAAAATCCATATTAACTTAATTTATTTTTTTCAAACCAAACTATAAACTCATTTTCAAAATCATTCATTGCTTTAATACTACTTTTAATAATTTTGTATGCTTCATAATTTCCATCTTTTTTACGCTTTTCTAAAACCTTTTTTTGCGTTCTTAAATATTTTTTTAAAATATCATGTTGTTCTTTATTTTTTTCAAATAAACAGACTTTACTATTATTGTAAATCAAATCGACAGACTCTTTTTGAATTTCTCTTAAAGAATGATCATTGAAAACATTACTAAGAAAATAAAAAATATTTTGGCCATCTTTTACTTTTGAATCAATATATAATTTAGGATGAGATGGATGCCTTTTTTTCATTAAATATATCTAAGAACAACTACGTAATATCCTATAGTTAAAAGAGTGCAAATTAATATAGAAATTAATCTATTGCGCTCCTTTTTATTATTATATAAAAATTTCATCGCTTATATTTTAATGAATGTTTAGTATTTAATAACAGCAATAATATAACAACTGCCAAGAATTGATGTGAGGCAGCTAAAACTAAAGGTGCTTTAGAAATTAAGGTCACAATTCCTAAAAATACTTGACAAGAAATAGCTGTAACTAAATTTCTACCTTTTAAATTAAAATCTAATGATAAATCTTTTAGTTTAAATGAAAATAAGTAAATAGATATAAGCAATAATAGTCCTAGAGCGCGGTGAATAAATTGAATCATTTTTTTATTACTTAAAAGATTAGAGTATGTTGGCTCTAAAATCCATAATCCATTAGGTATAAACTGTCCATCCATTAATGGAAAAGTATTCCAATAATTTCCTGCCTTCAAACCAGCTGTGAATGCTCCATAAATAATTTGAATAAAAAATAATAAAATAATAAAATTTATGAAATAATTATATTTTCGAATTGATTTTTCATTTTTATCTGGATAAGCAATAGTCATCTTAATCCAATAAATATAAGCAATAATTATAAATGCGATACTTAAATGAGCAGCAAGCCTAAAATGACTAATATATGGGTTGTCTATCAAGCCACTTTTGACCATATACCAACCCATAAATCCTTGCACAACTCCTAATGAAAATAATAAAAGGAGACTCTTAATTAAACTCCTATTTAAAAATTTTCTTGAAAGGAAATAAACAAATGGAAATATAAATAATAAACCTATAAATCGCCCTAGAATCCTATGCAAATATTCCCAAAAATATATTGTTTTATAATCATTCAATGTCATATCAAAATTCAATTTTTTAAACTCAGGAAATTCCTTGTAATAATCAAACGCTTCATTCCATTGACTTTCATTCAAAGGTGGAAAAATACCCATAACAGGTCTCCAATCAGACATTGATAATCCTGATTGAGTAAGACGAGTTATTGCCCCTATAATAACCATAAGAATAATTACTACTAAACTAAAATTCAGCCAATTAATAAGATAAATATTTTGTTTTTTATTAACCATTAAATATCGTATCGATTATAATAAGAATTAAAAGAAGGGGTAAATAGATAATTGAAAAAATAAAAATTCTTTTAATTTTTTCATTAGAATAATTAAATAATATTGAAGAAGAATAAAACAAAAAAATTAATCCCAAAAGCACTGCACCAACTACATATATATAGGATGTCACATTTAAATAAAATATTCCAATGGATGTATATAATAATGCCATAGTAAAAAATATAATTTGAAACGAAATTTCACCAACATCATCAGTAATACTTGGCAACATTTTAAATCCACCTTTTCTGTAATCGTCTTTATAAATGATTGCCAATGAAAGAAAATGAGGAATCTGCCAACAAAACAATATCCCAAATAGCATAAATGCTCTAATATCTACCTCATTAGTAGCTGCAGCCCATCCACCTAAAGGAGGCAAAGCTCCAGGAATTGATCCTACAATTGTATTTAATGATGTAATTCTTTTTAAAGGAGTATAAACAAACAAGTAAGTAAGTATAGTAATCAATGATATAATCGCAGTTAAAGTATTTATAAAAAAATATAAGACTAATAATCCAAGAATTGAGAAAAAAACACCTATAACAATAGCAAGATTCGGCTTAATTAAATTTAATGGGATAGGTCGATTTTTAGTCCTATCCATCATTGAATCATAATCTCTTTCGATATATTGATTTAATGCTGATGCTCCAGATGAAGTAAAAAAAACACCTATTAATAAAAATAGAAACAAGAACCAACTACTGAATTCAATCATATACAAGCCCTTAGATCTCAGTCCTAAATAAAATCCTATATAACATGTTACAATAACAAGAAGAGTTATATTGACTTTACATAATTCAAATATCAGATTAAGTTTTTTCATTTTGATAGTTGAGCTAAGTTTTTAAATAAACTTAAAGATTCTGGATTAGCTAATGCAGATTGATTTTGAGGTTCCAAACCATGAATAATATCTCTAACCGCAATTTCAACTTTTTTTCCATTAATAGTATAAGGTATGTCTTTTATTTGAATAATTTTGGATGGAATATGCCTTGGACTACATTTTGTTTTGATATGTATCTTTATATCTTTAATCATATCTGCTGACAAAACAGTATTTTCAATCAGCTTAAGAAATAAAATAATTCTTTCATCATCATCCCATTTTTGACAAACTAGCAAAGAATCTTCTATGTAATTCAAAGAATCTAATATTTGATAAATTTCAGAAGTACCTATCCTAACTCCACCAGGATTTAATGTTGCGTCAGATCTTCCAAAGATTTCAATACCACCAAAATCATTTATAAGAATAAAATCTCCATGTGTCCATATTTTGTCAAATTTAGAAAAATATGATTTTTTAAACTTAACTCCTTCATCGTCATTCCAAAAATAAATAGGCATAGATGGAAATGCTTTGTCACATACTAACTCTCCTTTATTATTATACACATGTTTTCCATTTTCATCAAAACTTTTAACACTCATACCTAAGCCAAAAGATTGCAATTCTCCTCTTCTGACTGGCATAATCGGATTACCTAAGGCGAAACATGAGATTATATCGGTTCCTCCTGATATAGAAGATAGTTGAACATTTGTTTTCCAGCAATCATAGACAAAATCAAATAAATCTTTAACTAAGGGCGAACCAGTTGATAAAATGGATCTAAGATATTTAAAATGACCAATTTTATTAGGATGGATATTATTACTTTTTAGTGAAGAAATATATTTAGCACTTGTCCCAAAAATAGTTAGATTAATTTCATCCATTAATTTTAACAAATATCTGTTATTAGGATAAAATGGACAACCATCATACAATACTAAAGTACAACCAAATGCCAAAGAAGATACAAGCCAATTCCACATCATCCAGCCACAAGTAGTATAATAAAAAATTTTATCTTTCTCTTTTAAATCTACATGATATTTAAGCTCTTTTAAGTGCTGAATAAGAGTTCCACCTGCACTATGGACAATACTTTTCGGCTCTCCAGTTGTCCCAGATGAATACATTATATATAAAGGATGATCAAATGATTCTTGAGAAAATTTAATTTCATTTGATTTATGAGAACAAATATTTTCCCATTTTAAATAATTATAATTTATTTTTCTGCCTGTATAATCAATTATTATTAAATCTTGAATTGACTCAATACCAATCTTTATTTTTTTTAATTTAGAAGATAAATCAAATATTTTTCCCTTATAATAATATCCATCAGTTGAAATTAATAATCTAGGATTAATCTGTTTAAAACGATTAAGAATTGCATCTGAACCAAAGTCAGGAGAACAAGAAGACCATACTGCTCCTATTGCTACACAAGCTAACATACAAACAATTGTTTCAGGAATATTTGGCATAACAGCAGCAATCCTATCTCCAGGTTTAATACCTAGCTCTAAAAATGAATTACTTACTTTACTTACAAGGTGATTAAGTTCTTTATAACTAATTTTTTTACTTAACT